>Ga0315284_10000145_pt1 | contig 95717 bp, 76 predicted proteins | sample YL17G09_16_MG_FD_203696 | JGI IMG/M metagenome (GOLD analysis project Ga0315284, IMG submission 203696) | Sediment microbial communities from Yellowstone Lake, YNP, Wyoming, USA - YL17G09_16 | ecosystem: Environmental > Aquatic > Freshwater > Lake > Sediment | place: USA: Wyoming | collected... | reverse complement strand
TCCCGATATGACCTGGGATCAACTGGTCACCGCGATGCAGGACGCGTGGAGCCGCGGGTTCCGCGAGCTGTACTTCAGCGGCGGGGAACCCATGCTGTGGCGCGACGCAGACCACACACTCAAGGACACGGTTGCCGAGGCGAAACGGATTGGTTTCTTCCACGTGCATGTTTACACCAACGGCCTGCTTGGACTCGAAACCTCGGCTGATCTCGTCTGGGTCAGTATGGATGGGTTGCCTGGCACCTTTGATATGCGGCGCGGCAATCACTTTCATCAGGTCGAACACGCCGTTCGCACGGGTTCGCACCCCAAGGTCGCCGTCATCTACGTGATTGACCGCAACACCGCGGAGGGTGTCGAGCCATTCCTGCAGTGGGTGAATGAAACGAAATTCCCCATCATCGGTGTCATGTTCTACTTCCACACGCCTTACTACGGGCGTGACGAGCTATTCCTAACCGCCGAGGAGCGCGCGCCGATCGTTAACCGGCTCCTCGACTGCATCCGGGCCGGGCTGCCGATTCTCAACTCACGGGCCGGCTTGCTGGCGCTCAAGTCTGGCGACTGGCCAAGGCGCCCGCCAATAGCGCGCGTTGTGGACGTTGACGGCGAGTCGGTGTGCTGTCGTGCCTCCGACGAGGTATGCACGGACTGCGGCTATGCGGCATGCATCGAGCTCACAGAGTTTCAACGCCTGCGTCTGAGCGCGCTGCTCGGCATGACGAGGTACTGGTGAACGGCCCGGGCTATCGGCTATCACGCCTAATCACGCGCTCCATTCGCCGCTACCTTGTGGGGCCCGAACAACGCTGGGCTTTCGAGCGGCCCTCACAGGATTGGACCCCGCCGCACATTGAGCGCACTTCGCTGTATCTGCACGTGCCCTTCTGTCGCCACTTTTGTCCCTATTGTCCCTACACCAAAGTCCATTATCGCGAGTCTCTCATGGAACCCTTCACCCTGGCAGCAATCGCCGAGGTGGACTGGTGGGCCAATGCAGTTGGGCCGGCCGAGATAACGAGTGTCTACATCGGCGGAGGCACGCCGACGCTGGCGCTGGACAGTGTCGCCCGTGTGCTGATGCGTGTGCGTGAGCAGTTCCGCCTGACAGGCGACATCTGCATCGAGACCAACCCCGCTGACGTGGACGATGAGACCGTGCAGCGGCTACATGATATGGGTGTTGAGCTCGTTTCACTTGGCGTGGAATCATTCCAACCCGAGAACCTCGCCGTACTCGGACGCGACTACAAGCCCCTCGTCGCCGAGCGCGCCCTGGCGTTGCTTGCGGGGAGTAACTTTGCCTCGGTCAATGCGGATATCATGTTTGCCCTGCCGCGCCAGACTGCCGCCGACGTGACTGCCGATTTAGCCCGAGCCGCGCAGCTCGGCGCGGACCAGCTCACGACCTACCCACTCTTCACTTTTCCATACACCACGGTCGGTAAATACCTGCGCCTGACGGCGGTACGCATGCCAAATCTGCACATGCGCCAGGCGCACTACCGGGCCATTAGCGGGTGGTGCGCTGAACACGGCTTTGAGCGCGTTTCGGTGTGGGGCTTCAAGCGCGGCACCGTCCCGCGATATTCCTCGGTTACTAGGGACGGCTACATAGGGATCGGTCCCGGCGCCGGATCGCATCTATCCGACGGTTTTGTGCTTAACACATTCGATCTCAACAGTTGGATCCACACAACGTGCGACGGGCGCACGGCGATCGCACTGCGCATGCCGTTCGCTGGTGAGATGTCTGGCTGGTGGTGGCTGTACTGGCGCTTTTACGACACGCGCATTCCACTGGACAACCTCGATGTGGCTCTTGGTAACGACGCCCCCAAGGCTCGCCAGTGGCTGAGAGTCGTGGAACAGGCCGGGTTCGCGGTTCACAATGGCGGGCATCTCGAACTCACTGAGTCGGGCGCGTTCTGGCTTCATCTTGCGCAGAACTACTTCGCACTGAATTATGTGAACACGCTATGGACCCAGGCACGTCGGGAGCCGTGGCCGCAGGCAGTGGCGATCTGAACCAACATGCGGGCTAACCCCGGCTGCAAGCGGACCCCAAAAGAGCTGGGGCAGGCAGCGACTACGCCGCCCGCGAACAGCGCGATTTACCAGAAGTGGCGCGATAATATCAGAGAGTCTCGCCGGTCCCGCCGCTGCCGCTGGCCGCCGAAGAGGGTGTTGAGTTTGCGCCCGGGACGCGCTTCTTCCCGAGCCCAACCGATGGTGAAAGATACCTTCGCCTTTACTTCGCTACGCAGACACCCGAAGATATCGAAGAAGGCATCCAGCGGTTGGGAACGGCGATTTTACGACCCCGTTCCTTTCATGGGAACGGGGTCACCATTTGAAGGAAACGAGTTCTTCAACGACTGCGCGTCAGTTCCACGATGAGAGTATCCAGGGCCAGGTCGAGCGGCACCTGGCTGGTCTTGGCCGCCTCGTCAATCTCCAGCAGCTTGTGATAAATGGACTCCAGTGCGGAAAGCGAGAATCGCCGCGCCTGGGTGGTGACCTTCCCGGCCACATATTCGTGCAATCCCAGCTCCTTCTGGACCTCCTCCTGGCTCCCGTTTTCGTCCAGGATTTCACGCGCCTGGAGCAGCAGCCGGAACTGGCGGATGACCATGCCCCACAACTCGAAGGCTTCTTCGTCCTCGAGCAACTGGTGCAGCACGCGCTGGGCCTTTTTGCCATCGCCCGCGCCGAGCGCATCCACCAGCTCGAAGACATTGCCCTGCGCGCTGACGATGCTGACCTTCTCCACGTCTGCCAGGTTGACCGGCCGCTCGTAATTGACGTAGGTCAGCAGTTTGGTGATCTCCTGGGCGGCGATGCGCGTGTCCTCGCCGACCCTCTCGGCCAGACGCGCGGCCGCGTCGGGTGCGATCTGCCCGCTCTGCTTTTTGGCCTCGGCCTCGATCCGGCGCGGCATCTCCCAGCGTTTGGGCAGGTTATAAACATGCACCGCAGTCCGGGGCGCGGCCTGCGCCGCCCATTTCAGCAGCCAGTGGTCACGCTTGAGTTCGTCGTATTCCACCAGGGCAATGGTCGTCGTCCCAGGAGCCTTATCCAGCAACTCGATCAACTTCCTGCGGGACTCGGCCGAGTTGAAGGCCGAGACTGGATGGACCAACACCATCACCCGGCGCGGCGCCAGGAAAGGCGCCGCGTTGACCGCCGTGTAGAGCGCCTCGAAATCCAGGCCGGCGCGGCCGTCGAAACGGGCGATGTTCATGTCCGCGGTGGACGGGTCGCCGAGACCGGCGCACAGCTTTTCGATGTGCTCGGCGATGGCGAACTCGTCATTGCCATGCAGGAGGGTGACAGAGGGGATTTCTGGCATTTAAGAGACTTTCAAGCCTGGATCGTTTACCACCACCCCCACAAAACGGGGGCTTGAGACACGCAGTCACGAAAAATATTATTGGTGTCTTTATGCCTTCGTGGTCAAGGGCCTTTTACGCGGGTCGCCTAACCTTGTGTAACCACGCGGTGGAGCGAGAACCGCCCGAAGCGGATTGGGAAAATATCCGCAATGGACAGCCCTTGCGGGTCGCCGGAGGTGGTGATGCGTTCCTGGATTTTCGGTCCCAGCGGCTGGCTGGCAATGAGACCGAGCATCGCCAACACAATGACCAGCGGCAGCCGCTCGACCCTATCGCGCTTCGACTTGGCCCCAGCCATCCCCAGCCAGGCCAACATGCCGGCGGCGAACCCCGAGGTGAGCAGGTTTGTCCCGCAGTTGGGATGAATGGCGAGATAGCGTTCGCCGTTGTTCATGCGGGCCAGCGCCTGGACAACCGCCTCGCGCAGGTCGGCAGTGGGCACGTCGCCAAAAATGAAGAACCCGCCGGGGAACGAGTAGCCTGCCAGTGGCCGGTGAGGGAAACGAGCTGAGAGGATATTGATGGTGGCGTGCTCCAGTCCATGGTTGCGGCGGATGCGGGAAAGCACGGGGATGTCGAGGATTGTCATGGCTGATTCCTTATGAATTCACCTCAGGTGAACACGGATACACACAGATTTTGTCTCTCATCCGCGTCCATCTGTGTGTATCTGTGGGTGATTTATGCAACCTTGCGTCCCTTTGGCACTTCGCGCTGGACGCCGAAGGCCAATTCCAGCGCCTGCTGGAGCGAGCGCGCTTCCACGACTTCGATATCCGTCGGCCAGGGTTCGCCCTTACGCAGGAGCTTGGGGACGATGGCAGTCTTGAAGCCCAGCTTGGCGGCCTCACGCAGGCGGATGGGCATCTGCCCGGGCATACGCAGTTCCCCGGCCAGGCCGATCTCGCCGATCAGCACCGTGTCGGCCCGGATGGGCAAATCTTTCATGGACGAGGCCACCGCCGCGGCAATTGCCAAATCTGCGGCCGGTTCGTCAATCTTGAGACCGCCTACTACGTTGACGAAGATATCTGCCTCCGATAAGTTCAGCCGGAGGCGGCGGGTGAGCACGGCCGCGATCATCAGCAGGCGGTTGTAGTCCACGCCGTTGGGCGTGCGGCGGGCGTTGCCGAACTGCGCCGGGCTGGTCAGCCCCTGCACTTCCACCAGCAGCGGGCGGGTGCCCTCCATTGTCACCGCGATGGCCGACCCGGCCGCGTTGACCATGCGCTCGGCTAAAAAAGCCTCGGACGGGTTGGTCACCTCGGCCAGCCCGCGCTCGACCATCTCGAACACGCCCACCTCGGCGGTGGCCCCGAAGCGGTTCTTGACCGAACGCAGCAGCCGATAAGCCTGGAAGCGGTCGCCTTCTAGGTAGAGCACCGTGTCCACGATGTGCTCCAGCACGCGCGGCCCGGCAATCGTGCCTTCCTTGGTGACATGCCCGATGACGAACACCGCCGGGCCGGAGGTCTTGGCAAGTTCGCGCAGCCGGTTGGCGCACTCGCGCACCTGCGAGACCGAACCCGCCGCCGACTCGAACTCCGGCAGGTAGACGGCCTGGATCGAGTCGACGATCAACAGGTCAGGCTTGATTTCCCGGTTGTGCTCGAAGATGGTGTCCAGGTTGGTTTCAGTAACGAGAAATAAGTCGCCGAGTGTTTTAGTGTCTGGCTGGATGCGCGCCGCGCGCATCTTGATCTGGCGTTCCGATTCCTCGCCGGAGACATACAGCACGCGCAGCTTATCGGCCATAAGCATCGCCAGTTGCAACACCAGCGTGGACTTGCCGATGCCCGGGTCGCCGCTCACCAACACAATCGAGCCGGGGACGATCCCGCCGCCCAGCACGCGGGCGAACTCGCCGATGGGAACCGAGATGCGCTCCTCGGTATCCCCGCTGATCTCGCCAATGCGGCGCGGCGACGAGCGCCCGCCCAAGCCACGGCCGGTGCTCTTGGAAATCGGCTCGTCGGAGACGATCTCCTCGACCATCGAGTTGAACGACCCGCACTGCGGGCACCTCCCCATAAATCCGGCGGAGACGCGCCCGCATTGCTGGCAGACGTAACGGGTGTAGGTTTTGGGCATAGACGTATTATAACCTTTGGCAGGGAAATGGAACCCTTGTGCTATACTAAAGAACAATGGATTATTTTTTGGAGGAGCAGTGGAAACCTTAATAGTATCGAGTGAATTTGATCTTTCGGCAGACCTTGTCTTGTACGAAGGCAATTGCTTAGATTTGCTTTCCCAGATTCCAGACAAATTCGTCAAATTAGTCGTTACCTCACCTCCTTATAATTTGGGGAAACCATATGAAGACCGTCTTCATCTTGGAGAATACCTTGCTCAACAGAGACAAGTCATTGAAGAATGTGTCCGAGTCTTAAATAACACTGGGAGTATTTGCTGGCAAGTTGGAAACTACGTAAACAAGGGCGAGATTGTTCCTCTTGACATCGTGCTATATCCGATTTTCTTTGAACTTGGACTGAAATTGAGGAATCGGGTTGTTTGGCAGTTTGGACATGGATTGCATGCTTCGAAACGCTTTTCTGGCAGATATGAAGTTGTTCTTTGGTTTACTAAATCGAATGATTACACTTTCAACTTAGATGCCATTAGAGTTCCTCAGAAGTATCCAAACAAGAAATATTTTAAAGGACCAAAAAAAGGTCAGTTGTCAGGGAATCCTCTTGGAAAGAATCCGGGTGATATTTGGGAAATCCCTAACGTTAAAGCAAACCATGTTGAGAAGACAATTCATCCATGTCAATTTCCTGTCGAACTCGTAGAAAGACTCGTGCTTTCAATGACTAATGAAAGAGATTGGGTACTGGATCCTTTCATGGGAGTTGGTTCAACAGCGATTGCCGCTCTGATGCACAATCGCCATGTAGTTGGTGCGGAACTCATGCAAGAGTACATTCAAATTGCTAAGGAGAGAATCGTCTTGGCAGAGAGAGGCGATCTTCGCATCAGGCCAAAAGAGCGCCCTGTTTTTAATCCTGGTTTGCCTAATAACATACCTCCGCATTTTGTAAAGCTGAACAAAACTCCAGTCCAACAACTCGCGTTGCTAGAGAAGAAAGCGACGTATAAAGTGAAGGAGGAGAGAAAATGAAAATAATCTATGAGTATTCCCACCTTGGTGGCGCAGAAATTTTGCATGTTCGTTTTCCACAAATAGAGCAGGAAATCTCAGATGTAATTGGATTGGTGGAAGGACATAGGACAAAGATTAGCGAGGAAAAGACGAAAATGGGGAGGAAGTTGTATTCTCCAACTGATATGAACGCGCAGTTTGCCCAGGCATTTAATAAGCGAGGCTACACCGAATTGCGGGACACGTACACAATTCGTTTACCAAACAGTACGATTGAAATACCTGGAGCTTTCAAGCAAATCGACTTTGTGAAGGAAAAAGTGCTGGTTGAAGTTCAGTTTGGTAAGTATGCTTTCATGTTCTACGATTTGGCGAAGTTCCAATATTTTTTCAACGAAAACAAGGCCGATATCGGCATTGAAATTGTGCCTTGTCACGACCTCCACAGACAGATGTCAAGTGGTGTTTCTTACGGCGAACAATTGGTTAATGATATTGAAAGACTCAAGAGACATTTTCCAGCAGTGCCAGTAAAAGTCATACTCATCAATGTAGATTGATAAGCATTTTCCTAAGAGCGCAAAGGCTGACCCCTGCGTTCTCTCGCCTTCCCCTCCTTCTCATCCGAAGAAAAACCGATTCTCTGGCGTTGCACCAGGGCAGGTTTGCCAAGGGCATCAAAACGAAAGACTGTCTCGCTAAACTATCCTTTTTGTTCGTGGATTCGCGCTGTGCTATACTCGAGATCATTCGCGACCCAATAAAAGGACAAACCCAAATGTTCAAACAGTCATTAAACGGCGCCTGGCAGTTTCGACAATCCGGAACCACGGAGTGGCTCCCGGCGGACGTACCGGGTGGCGTGCACACCGATTTGCTCGCCTTGGGCAAAATCCCCGACCCGTTCGTGGGCGATAACGAGAAGAAAGTCCAGTGGGTGGCCGAGACCGACTGGGAGTACCGGCGCACTTTCAGCGTGGACAAAACCCTGACTGGCGAAGAGCGCAAGCTCCTGATCTGTGACGGGCTGGATACGCTGGCCGAGGTCTCTCTGAACGGTAAACTGCTCGGCAAGACCGACAACATGTTCCGCCGTTGGACCTGGGACGTGAGCGGCCTCCTGAAAGCGGGCGAGAACGAACTAGACATCCTCTTTCGCGCTCCATTGACGTTCATCCGCGCCCGGCAGGCGGAGAAACCGCTCTTGGGCGGCGGCGACATTCCCGGTGGAGCGCACCTGCGCAAAGCTCCCTGTCATTGGGGCTGGGACTGGGGTCCCAAGTTGCCGCCGATCGGTGTGTGGAAAGACGTCCGGCTGGAAGGATATTCTAAAGCGAAATTGGAGGATGTCCACATCCGGCAAATCCATACGAATGACAAAGTTACCGTCAGCGCGGCGGTAGAAGTCGGGCAATGGAAAGATGCCAACCTGCGGGTGACCCTAAAAATTGTTTCGCCTGACGGCAGGGTTCAGACGGTCGAGGCCGAACCGGCGCGCAGCCGGGACGGAGCACTATTCTGCATTTTGCAATCCGCAATCACCAATCCCGAATTGTGGTGGCCGAACGGCTTTGGAAAACAGGCCCTTTATCAGTTGGAAGTGACCCTCGAATCTGGAAAGACCACTTTGGATTGCCGCAGTTACCAGGTCGGGCTGCGCGCCCTCGAACTGCTGCGTGAACCGGACCAGTGGGGCGAGTCCTTCACCTTCGTCGTCAACGGCGTCCCGATCTTCGCCAAGGGCGCCGACTGGATCCCGGCTGATTCCTTCCCGACCCGCGTCAGCAATACATTTATGGAAAGCCTGATTCGGGACGCTGCGGTAGCCCACATGAACATGCTGCGGGTGTGGGGCGGCGGGTTCTACGGAGAAGAGCGCTTCTACGACCTGTGCGACCGCTACGGCATCTTAGTCTGGCAGGACTTCGTCTTTGCCTGTGGCATCTATCCCGAGGATGACGCCTTCGCCGAGAACGTGCGCCTGGAGGCGATAGAGAACGTGCGCCGCCTGCGCCACCGGGCCAGCCTGGCACTGTGGTGCGGCAACAACGAGATGGAACAGGGCTGGGTAGACTGGAAGTGGAACGACTCCGCCGACCCGGCCGTCCAGCGCCTGAAGGCCGGCTACGATCGTATGTTCCACCATCTCCTGCCGGAGGTGGTCGCCACCAAAGACCCGGATCGGCCTTACTGGCCCAGCTCAGCTTCCTCCGGCATCCCTTTTTCCGACCCAAACGGCCAGCAGCGCGGCGACACGCACTATTGGGAGGTCTGGCATGGGCGCAAACCGTTCAGCGCCTACCGCGAGCAGTTCCCGCGTTTCATGAGCGAGTTCGGCTTCCAGGCCCTGCCGCCGTACAAGACCATCCAGTCCTACGCCGCCTCCGAGGATCAAAACATGACCTCCTACGTCATGGAGCACCACCAGCGCTCCGGCAATGGCAACGGGCTGATGATCGCCCAGATGACCGAGGCATTCCGCCTGCCCAAGGATTTTTCCTCATTAGTCTACCTGAGCATGGTGCTGCAGGCCGAGGGCATCCGCTACGGGGTGGAACACTGGCGGCGTCACCGGGAGCGGGTGAGCGGAACGCTGATCTGGCAATTGAACGACTGCTGGCCGGTGGCCTCCTGGTCGTCCATTGACTACTTCGGGCGCTGGAAGGCACTGCATTACGCCGCGCGCCGCTTCTACGCCCCCGTGCTGCTCTCGGTTGAGGACAAAGGCGAGAGCATGGGATTGTTCGTCAGCAACGACACCACCGCAGCCTGGACCGGCAAGGTGCGCTGGTCACTGGAAACCTTGACAGGCGAGCGCCTCGAGACCGGGACCGAAAGCCTGTCCGCCGCGCCGCTGGCGGTGACCCCGCTCCGGGTCCTGGATTTCAGCAGCCAGATCAACGACGAGAACCACCGTCAAGTGGTCTTCGTCGCCGAGCTTTGGAAGGGCAAGGGGCTTCTGGCACGCCAGGTGGCGACCTTCGCCCCCAACAAGCATCTGGAACTGGCCACTCCGCAAATCGAGACGAAAATATCCCTCACCGATCAGCTGCTTACCATTCAATTGAACGCGCAATCCCTGGCCCGCTTCGTCGAACTAGAACTGGATGGTGTGGACGTAGTCTTTAGCGACAACTACTTCGACCTCCCGGCCGGGCAGACGCTGACCGTTAACTGCCCCCTGCCGGCGGGTTGGACTCTGGAGCAGGCCAGGGCAGCTCTGCAGGTCCGCTCGTTGTACGACAGCTATTAGGAAGTGTCAGGAAGAGCGCAGAGATTATCCCTGCACTCTTTTTCTATTTCTGGTCCTCTTGGTTGGCTTGCATTTTCGGACACAAATGGGGATAATAGTCATGGTTCTTATTTCCCCCTCATCGTGAAGATTCTATGGACAACCAACCCACCTCTTTGAACTGTCCGGCCTGTGGCGCGCCGCTGGATTTCGACGGGACCAGCGCAGTGGTGCGCTGCAAATTCTGCCGCAACGTATCCTTGATTCCTGGCATCTTACCGACCCAGGCGGCCGCGCCCAGCTCGGCGCTGGATGATATCCGTCAACTGGCCAGCAGCGGGAAGCAGTTCGAGGCGATCAAGCGTTACCGCGAGATATACGGCGTTGACCTGAATGAAGCCAACGATGGCGTGGAAGCGCTCCAGGCCGGCCGGCTGGTGACACCCTCCGCACCCGGCGCTCACGCCCCCGAAGAGCTGACCAAAACCATCCAGGAAGTCCAGCGCTTGCTGGCAGCCGGGAATAAAATCGAGGCGATCAAAATATACCGCCAGAGCTACGATGTCAGTCTCGCCCGGGCCAAGTACGCCGTCGACCAGATCGAGGCCGGCCGCACCAGCTGGCCCGAGGCGGGCTTCCAGGGTCTTATTGTCCAGGAGCAGCCAGCACGTGCCAGCCGGGCCAGTAAATGGCTGGGTCTTGCAATCACGTTGTTCATCATCCTCTTGGTCGGTGGAATCGTGCTCTTCGCTATGCTCCAATCCGGCGGTCCCCTCAATGAACACTACTTCCTTAGTGAACCGGCCGTACTGCTGCCGTCCGATCAGACCACCACGGCGGGTGTCGCGGCACTGTTCTACGACCCCCACGCAGATAATCGCTTCATCGGTCTCGTGGAGGCCGGCACCGGCAAACTGCGCTGGCAGGCCGAACCGCTGGCCGGGGACGGCTACGCGGAAGCGATCGTCAGTGGCACCGACCTGATCTACGCCGCCAACGACACCGACTTGCTGGCCTATCGCAAAAGCGACGGCAGCCTGGCCTGGCAGGCCACCATGCCCGACAAGTTGAACTACGGCGCCTCCACTCTGCTGGTGGCGGCCGGGCGGGTGATCACGAACAACGTCGACCAGTCCATCCAGGCCTATGACGCAGAGACAGGCAACCCGGTCTGGAACAAACGGCTGTCTGCCTATGACCGTACCCTGCGGCTGATGGGCAATTCCCTGGTGGTGATCGACTACACCGATAATAACTATAATTACGGCCTGGTGTTCCTCGACCCGGCCACCGGCGTCCAGCAAAATGTAATCACCCCCATCTGCAAGCACAACGATTATTCCTACGACGCACTAGGTAACGATTCAGGCCTCGTTTACGATCCAGCCGGAAATGCGCTTTACCTGGTATCGGATGCCTCTTATGCCTGTCTCGAGCGCATCGACCTCGCCAGCGGACAAGTGGCCTGGCAGACCACCAGCGATGAGAGTTACAGCTTCGCCGCGGACGGCTTCCAGTCCCTGATGACGGATTCCACTTTGTACTTCAGCAACGGGAATGAGCTGCTGGCTGTGGATAAATCCTTTGGGATGCTGAAGACCCTGCTGACCAATCCGGATTACGACCTCCTGCCGTTGACCATGGCCGGCGACAAACTGATCGTGCGCGCCCGCCGGACGCGCGGCAGCGAGCGCTTCGAACTTTGGGGGCTGGACCGCACATCCGGTGAAAAAGGCTGGTAGTTGGACCTGCAGAGTGCCCAACCCATCGACCCACCGGACGAACTGGTTGGCCTGGTAGACAACACTGATATTGGCTGGACCTGGAAGCCGCTCCCGGGTGGATTCGTGCTGATGAAGTTCCAGGCCGAGCCCAACCAGATCGTGCTGGAAACCATCAACCCGGCGGACGGGACCAGTCAGGGCACGCAGACCATGGATTTGAAACAAGTCTCCGGCGACTTTTATTGGATCCCCACCATCCTCGGCTGGCAGGATAATCTCGTCTACCTCAGCCTGGAATCAAGCCTTTACGTGATTGACATTACCACCGGCAAACTGAAATTCATTTACTAGGACCAGACCGCCCTGTTGAGGTCGGGACAGGTCCGACGAACGGGCCGGTAGTTTGGATGAAGCGCAGAGAATGCCATCCAAAATACCCCGGTGATATACTTATCCTAGATTTTCACCGCTGTGATCCGGAATCATAATCCCCAGAAGGAGGAATGACCATGCTTGTCGGAGAACGCATGACCAAACCAGCCATCACTGTCCGCCCCTAGACGTCTATGCCAGATGCGCCCGACCTGATGCACAAGGAGCACATCCGGCGTTTGCCGGTGATCAATAAGCGCGGCGAGTTGATGGGCATCGTCACCGAGGCAGACCTATTGAAAGCCTCACCGTCTGAAGCGACCAGCCTGAGCATCTATGAGGTGACCTATTTGCTTAATAAGCTGAACATCGAGCGGATCATGTCGCGCAAAGTGATCACCGTCACCGAAGATACGCCGTTGGAAGAGGCTGCTCGCATCATGGCCGATAACGAGATCGGCGGTCTTCCGGTTATACGCGGCAAAGAGGTGGTGGGGATGATCACCGAGACAACCCTGTTCCGCATTTTCCTGGAATTACTCGGAGCCCGTCGGGCAGGGATTCGGGTCACCATCAGCGTACCGGATACACTTGGGGAGTTGGCAAACCTGACCAAGGCCATCCACGACCTGGGCGGCAACATCATTGCCCTGGGAACCTTTCTGGGCGAAAGCCCGGCGGAAGGGTTGCTTACCCTTAAAGTGGAGGATGTAGGGATAGAACCCCTCAAGAAAGCCATCCGGCCCTTTGTCAAAAAAATCATTGACATCCGTGTCACCTCAGGGGTGTAAAGGGTCAAATAGTACTGGAAAGTGCTCTGGGGCCGCTCACCGTACAAGAGCCGTTTCGTTTGGTAGACAAGAGCGCAGAAAAACTTCTGTGCCCTTATTATCTCAGAAACAAGCCTTGACTTCCTGCGACAGGAGAGAATAAAATTAGCGTCGCAGTTCACTTCCATCATCTGATAGGAGGATATATGCAATACGCACTCTATCTCCCCAACTTTGGCGCGCAGCATAGCGCCCGCAGCCTGGCCGAACTGGCCCGTGACGCCGAGAAAGCCGGCTGGGATGGCTTCTTCCTGTGGGATCACATCATCGCCATGGCAGAAGGCGCGCCTATGGTGGACGTCTGGGTAGCATTGAGCGCAATCGCCATGAACACAGCCCGCATCCGCCTCGGGGCAACAGTCACACCCCTACCGCGCCGTCGTCCCTGGAAGCTGGCCCGCGAGACGGTCACCCTGGATCACTTGTCCAATGGGCGGCTGACCTTGGGCGTCGGTCTGGGCGTCCCGGAGGAGTATGATCCCTTCGGCGAAGATAGCGACAACAAGGTGCGGGCTGCCAAGCTGGACGAGGGTCTGGAGATCCTCGCCGGCCTGTGGAGCGGTGAACCCTTCGAGCATCATGGGCAGGCCTATCAGGTCAAGAAGACCGTCTTCCGTCCGCCAAGCCTGCAGCAACCGCGCATCCCGGTCTGGGTGGGCGGCTTTTGGCCGACCAAGGCCCCTTTCCGGCGCGCCGCCCGCTGGGACGGCGTCATCCCGCTCAAGCAAGACGGGGACGGCATGCTCACACCACAGGACGTGGTGGAGATGCGGGACTTCATCCGCCAGCAGCGGACCAGTGACGCGCCGTTCGATATCGCCATCATCAACTGGAGTGACCCGTCGGACCCGAAGGCTGCCGCCGAAAAAGTCGCCGACTATGCTAAGGTCGGGACGACCTGGTGGCTGGAAGGCCTATATCTGCAAAGGGACTCGCTCGAGGAGTTGCGCAAGCGCATTCGAGTAGGGCCACCAAGAATGAAGTAATGAGCCTAAGCAAAAAGAGCGCAGAGACCCTGCTCTGCGCTCGATTGTTCTACACTATGTTCCTGCGGGGATATTTCGTGTACCCCGGGGGCGGCAATTAATCCTTCTTTTTGACCTTCAGCCGCAGCCCTTCCACTCTTACCACTTCAACCTTATCTCCCTTGCGGATTTTCCCGGACCCTTCGGCCAGTTCTGCCGTCCACAATTCAGAGATGGTCTGGACCTGGCCCATCGGGTTGATATCGGTGACGGCGACACCGGTCTGTGCAGGCAGACTCTCCTGCCCGGTGAGCACCGGCCGTTTCTGCGCTCGCAGCGCAAAGCCCACAATAATGGCGAAGATCACGCCGATGAAGACGCCGACAAAGATGACCAGAGGCAACGACACGCGCTCGAATTGGGGCGTCCCAGGCGAGTTGAATAGGACCAGCGCCCCGACGATGAACGAGGCGACTCCGGTGGCGGTCAGCGCGCCGTGCGTGGCTGCTTTGATATCCACGATAAAGAGCACAAACGCGGCGACGATGAAGACCAGCCCGAACCAGTTGACCGGCAGGATCCCCAGGCCATAGCCTGCCAGGGCCAGGCAGATCACGCCGATGAAGCCGGGTGCCCAGGCGCCCGGATGAGTGAGTTCGATGAGCAGGGCTTGCACACCAATAGACAGCAGGATGAAAACAATATTAGGGTCAACGAGCATTTGCAATAATTCCTCGATGAGCGTCATCCCCAGGATCTCCTGTACCGCGCTGGATGTGTGCAGGGTGCGTGGCCCGTCAACCATTTGGACGGTGAACCCATCCAACTGATTGAGCAGGTCGTCCGTGTTGTTGGCGATGAAGTCCACCAGGTGCGCGTTCAGGGCTTCCGTGGCGGAGGCGGCCTTGGCAGATTCAATGGTCGCTTCGGCCAGGGCTACGGCCTCGGGTCCGCGCCGCTCGGCCAACGAACGGACGGTGGCTTTCATGATCTCGGTCACCTTGGCCTGTTCGGTCGAACCGAGATTTTCACCCTGGCTTCCGACCGGGCTGGCCGCTCCGATGGCCGTCTCGGGCGCCATGGCCGCCGCGTGACCTGCCAGCGTGATGATCGTCCCGGCGGAACCAGCCCACGCCCCGCGCGGTGCCACGTAGACCACTATCGGTACCGTGCTGGCGCGCATGTTCTCCGCCATCTTCTGCATCGGGTCAAGCCCGCCGCCGGGCGTGTTGAGTTGCAGGATGAGAATTTCCACGCCGCTCTGCTCGGCAATCTTGATCCCGCGCGAGAGATATTCCTGCGTGGCCGGCGTGATGGCCCCGTCAATGGTCAGGGTCAGGGCTGTCGGCGTCGCCCCGAGCCTGCCGAGGAGTCCGGACGCGACTGCGTGGATGGGCCAGAGCAGGAAAAGAGTCATCAGGCAAAGACGGGTGGTTTTCATAGTCAAACTCCATGTGGAAAGTATTATAAACCCATCAGGGCAATCCGCCTGCCCAGTGCATACTCACGGCCATGGATTATCGAGCGCAAGTAGACCGATCTCACCGCCGGGGAGTCATACGAGTCTGTTACCAAAACGGTGAAACGACGGGTTGACCGTCCCTTCCCATCACGGTAGAATAAGGCGCACGCGGGCGTAGTTCAGTGGTAGAACGCTTGCCTTCCAAGCAAGATATCGTGGGTTCGAGTCCCATCGCCCGCTCTGCATTAGCGTTTAGCAAGTTTAACGAGTGCTAATAGCTAGTTGCTTCTCGCGACTCCCTCTATGCCCTACTCCATCGTTATTCCTGTTTATAACAGTCAAGCCGTGCTTCCCGAATTGGTGGAGCGATTGGATAAAGCACTCTCCAAGCTCTCGGGGAATTATGAAGTAATTCTGGTGAATGCTGGCAGTCCCGACCAGAGTTGGGGGCGTAATCGTGTCGCTGGCGCAGAAGTATCCAGGCGTGCGTGGAATCAACCTGATGCGTAATTATGGGCAACACAATGCCACGCTGTGCGGGATCCGCGCCGCCCAGTATGAAGTGGTCATTACGATGGATGATGATCTCCAGCATCCACCGGAGGAGATACATTTCCTGACGGAGAAGCTCGAGGAAGGTTATGATGTCGTATACGGCGTACCCAAAAAGCTTCCGCATTCCTGGTGGCGCAACATAGGCTCTGTTCTGACCAAACTGATTGTGGCTGCCACTATCGGTATTAAGACAGTGCTCGACGTGAGTGCCTTTCGCGCCTTCCGTACGGACCTGCGTCGCGCGTTCGATGGTTACGACAAGCCGGACGTGATGATCGACGTGCTGCTCTCGTGGGGTACCACCCGCTTTGCCATCCTCCCAGTGGGCGAGCAGCCGCGCGCCAGCGGAAAATCCAATTACACGCTTGGACGGCTATTACGTATGTCCCTGCTTTATCTGACAAATTTCAGCACCAAGCCGCTGCGCTTCAGCAATATTATTGGTTTCTTCTTTACACTGCTAGGCTTTATCGGTTTTATCTACGTCATTGTGATTTATTTTGCGGCCGGCTCGGTGCCTAGCTTCCCATTCTTGGCGTCTGCAATCATGGTCTTTAGCGGCGTGCAACTCTTCGCATGGGAATTATTGGCGAATACCTGGCGCGCGTTTTCGAACGGACAGCCTGCCGCCACCCCTACACGGTTGCGCGGACCACGTCAGAAATGCCTCCCCAACAACCATGAAATGCGTTATCCTGCAGCCATCCTATATCCCCTGGCGCGGTTACTTCGACCAAATTAACAAAGCGGACGTGTTTGTTTTTTACGATGACGTCCAATACGCCAAACACGATTGGCGCAACCGCAACCAGATCAAGACTGCGCAAGGCAAGCAATGGCTGACCATCCCGGTCCACAGTGGTGGTGTGGTGGCAGAATCTATCCCGATTAAACAGGTGCGGATCGATTGGAGCAAGCGCTGGAGCAAATCCCACTGGAAGACGCTTAGCTTTGCCTACGGGCGTGCACCATTTTTTCATACTTATGCTCCGCTACTTGAATCCTTCTACCAGCGTCACGACGAATTCTTGGTTAACTTTACCATTGACTTAACTGTTGCCTTGGCTCGCGAATTGGGCATTGCACACACACGCTTCATCCGTTCATCTGAAATCCATGATGTGACCGGACAAAAAACCGACCGTCTTGTCCAGATTCTGGTTCGGTTGGGCGCGACGCATTACATCAGCAGCCCATCCGCTCGCAACTACCTTGAAGTAGATAAATTGACTGCGAGTGGGATCCCGCTCGAATACGTGAACTACGACTACCCGGAATACCCGCAACTCTATCCCCCTTATGATTCACATGTGTCGATCCTGGACTTGTTATTCATGACCGGCCCTGATGCGATGAATTTCATCGCGAAGTAAATTGATCCAAACATTGGAAGAGAGATAAAACGAAGGATTATGAGGGTATCCTTTTGACGAGAGACTTACTGATATGAAGCCAAAACATGTTCTTGTTCTCTGCTTAATCACATTGATCGAAGGTGTGTTGGCCCAGATCGTCCTATTGTCTATGAGCTTTGATCCGGGCAGAGGACATATTTTTAACTATGCAGATCTAAGGCTTGCGTTAGCAGGATTTGTAATTCTGTTCCTGACCGCCCTGGTCATATCGGTGATCTCTCTCCTTCGCAGAGCAAAGTGGGGCGAACGCTTGTCTTCTTACCTGGATACGCAACTGGTTGGAGAAAGAAAGCGCCTATCTTTTATCCAGGGCGCTTTGATCATTACGACAGTGTTCCTGCTCGAATGCTTTTTGCTGACCTACCTGGCTTTCCCTGTACCAATGCGCTCACTATTTTTGTGGGCGGCCATGATCTGCCTTCAGGTCTGGATAATGTTTCGGATTGCATATGCTAATGATTATCATCAAAGGCCCTCTGTGGCTGCCATCTTGCGTGGGAAGTGGAATGAATGGCTGCCGATCCAGCGAAAAGTATTTTTTGTCGTAGTCATCCTGGGACTGGTTTTTTTCCTGGCTTTTATCCCCGGTAATCTTTTCCAGGATGCTTACGGGAACTTCTATATCCAAGGGGATGAAAAGGTCCTGTATCCAGACGTGACACAGGTGCTTATTTCTCAAGATACTTTTTCTGGCGAAGTGCATACTGTTCTGGAAAGCTGGCCCTGGCAATATGGTTATCCTTATCTCACCGCCTCTGCAATCATCTTGATTATCCCCCGTTTGATTTTCGGGAATCAATTTGGTGAGCAAGTCCAGCTCAATATCTTTCTCTTGCGCCAATTTGTTAGCGTGTTGCCGATGGTATTGACGCTTTTACTGGCGGTATATCTGGTGACACGCTATAAATCCATGCTGAAATCGGTTGGCATGTTTGTCTTCCTGTCATTGGTCCCGGGGATTGTGAAATATAACCACAGATTCTGGCATCCCGATGCCCTGATCGTATTGCTGGTCGTCCTGACAATTTACTTTTTGCAGAAGGACAAATTGCGATTTGGACGCCATTTCTACCTGGCGGCGGTCTTTTGCGGGCTGGCGACGGCGATCAAATTATGGGGGTTTTTCTTTGGTCTGACAATCGCTGGATATCTCCTGGCGGGTTTCTTGCAAAAGAAGTTGACTGTCAAAAAGATGATCCTGTCTGGATTGCTCTTTGTCTTTGCCATGTTCGGCACGATCGTTCTCTCCAGCCCGTCTCTCATGGCTCCCTATATCGCCCGGGTAGCGCTTCGGGGCTGGCTGCCACGACAAAGTACCTTACTGTATGGCTATGGCCCGGATGCGTCGGGGTATTATGATACCGGGCTCGTGAATTGGCTGAAGTACTTTGGATATCATTATATGAAGGGGTACTTTTTCTACTTTTCTTTCTTCGCCCTTATCGTCGGCTCGCTGTGGGGCTCCAGGGTTTATCTTAATCGAATCCTGCTGGGATGGTGCACAGCCACGGCTTTCTTCCTGGTCTATTTTGTAGCCATGAAGAATTTCCAATACATGCTCCCGGTGGCAATTCCACTTTGTTGTGGAGCGTTCCTTTTCCCTGCGGTTACCGCAGATGAAAATACGCTTCCGAAACAGCTCTCTTTTCTGACAAAACCGCTCGCCCAGAAAATCATCTGCGGATTTACGATCGCGATGTTCGCAAGTCAACTGATCATTAACCTGGTCATTCTGTATCTCTTTGCGCTGAGGGGACGTTAGTCATGCTATAATTTTGCAAAAGGGCCCGTGGCGCAGTGGTTAGCGCAGACGACTCATAATCGTTTGGTCGCAGGTCCGAATCCTGCCGGGCCCACCTTTGCTACAAAATTCATGCGTAAAAGCTTTCCAATGCCAGATAGATCTCAATGCCTACCAGGTCTCGTAAAGCAGCGCGAAACAATTTCACATACAATCCAAACACCTCGATCTTGGGAATGTGCGACCAGCGCGAGAAACGACGTTCACGACTGGCTTGCTTTGTCTCTCCTGGATGATGTCTGCTCAAATGACCCAGATGAACACTTTTCTCCAGTATCAACCCCCACAGACCACAAAAATGCGGCTTGGCAACAAATGTCATAAAAGCGACCCCCGGCATTCAAAAGTAAATCGAATTACGATACAGTTATGGCTGGCTGCGGTTTGTTACTCCTGTGGCTGGCTTGTCTGTCAACATTACTATGCCTCAGTTTGATAATTCCGGTTAGCCCTCCATTACTTTTGTCAGTCAATCAGGTATGGAGGAGTTATCCACTACGGATTGTGGCTGGATCGACAGATCAATCAAGCATCATTGGTTTTGTTCAATTAACTGGCGCAGACGGACAAGGGCTTTATGGGCACTGTCAATCTTGGGTTGCATGTGCGTTTCTATGGAGATGAAACCCGGATAATTATCGCTGGCCAGCGCCCGTATTTGCCCGACCCAATCCACATCCCCGTTAATGGTATATTCATAGCGGCCATTGGTCAGGCGCCGCGCGTCTTTGAAATGCACATGCGCCAGATGTTTGCGGACATGAGCATACCCATCGGGATAAGGAATGTCACCAGCCTCAATCGCATTGCCGGGGTCCCAGTTGAGTTGCAGCGCGGGGTGATTGACGGCATCAAGCATTTGGGCAGTTCTACTGCCGGTATCGGCCCAGAAACCTGATTCGACTTCAACCGCCAGAGTCAGACCTGCCGAGGCGGTCATCTCCGCCGCTTGGTGCAAGGTGTTCAGAACCAGATCGGGCGCAATCCCTGCTTGCTGGCCGCCCCGATGAAAACTAAAACAATTGATGATTGTTGCGCCCAGTTCTTTGGCATAGGCGATAGACTCCGGCAAGAGTTCGTACAAATGCAATTGTGTTCGATCATAAGCCGATTTCCAGTTGTGGTGGATCTCTGCTTCGATAGTGGCCACCGGGAAACTTTCCCATCTTTCAGTCGATAGATGAAACTTGAACAGGCCAGGCGACAGGGCAATGATGCGGGCCTGATAGCGATCCAATGTTTCGCGCAGTTTGTCTTTTTGATAGGGCGTCAGGCGGGGAACGCGGTCGGCATAGTAGCCGCGTAATTCAAAGTTGTGCAGGCCCCATTCGACTCCCATTTCAATGGCAGTTTCCGGGTCTGCGCTGATTTCATCAGTAATCAGAGAAATTTCCACGCTCACCTCTTTTACAACATACCGGCCTTGCGCAAGACCTCATCCAGCACCGGAAACTCGTCCTCCGGCACCTCGAAGAGCGGCGGACGAACGTAAATGCGGCTTTGGTCAATCACGCCGATGCGGGCTAGCGCGGCCTTGCAGCGTGCCCGGTAATCGAGCACCGGGTCTTTATAGATGTGATCGGCAAAACCCTGCACGGTGGGGCGCAATTTCACAAGCGTTTTCAAATCGCCCTGCTGCAAGGCCGCTATTTGTTTTGCCACCAACCCGCACCCAATGGCAGCAAAACCCAACAACGCGCCGGTTGCTCCCAGCAAAAAACTTTCAGTAATGAAACGGTCATTGCCAGAAAGTAGGGTAATAGGGCGGTCTGCCATCGCCAGCGTTTCCACAGTGTAAGTGAAATACTGGGCATCAAACGACGCCTCCTTAATACCGATGACTTGCGGAATTTTGAGAAGTTGCAGCAGAGTTGAGCGGGTGTAGTTGACGCCCCCAAAGACCGGTGCCAGTTGAAACAACACAAGCGGCAGGCCGGATTCATCCGCAATAGCCCGATGATAATTTACCGGAATGCGCGGATCGAGCGGCTGGTTGCGGAAGGCCGCATTGGGGAAAACAACCAGAGCGTCCGCACCTGCTTCGGTGTAACGTTTGGCGAGCGTCACTGCATCAGTGGTGGCGCCCCCCGCCAGCCCGGCCAGCACGGGAAAGCGGCCTTTGGAGACCTCCGCCGCCACGCGCACCACTTCGAGCCGCTCCTGAACAGTGAGTTGCGGGCCCTCGCCAGTATCCATGTTGACTGCGAAAGCCAGCGCGTTCTGAGAAATCAACCATTCGAGATAGCCGCGAAATGAAGGAAAATCCGGCGCGAAGTCTTTTGTCATCGGCAGAATGGTCGCTGGTGCCATACCGTTGATGTTTAGGCTGCCCATCGTAATTCCTCCAAAAGTAGTAAAAAGTAATCAGCGAACATTTACACGCGAAAGGCGGGCATAATTTCTTTGCTCAACAATTCCAGTTCGCGCATAATATGCTCGTGTGGAATACCGGGAAAGTACAGACGGCAGATGAGATGGTCAACGCCAAAAGTATCTTGAAATCGTTTGATTTTGGCGATGCACTCTTCTGGGTTGCCAATAATGAACCGGTCGCGGCCTAGTTCTTCCAGACGGTCCACCGGCGCAGAGTCTTCGTTGCCGATGAGTGGATGTTCCCAGCCGCCGCCATATTCATCGCGGTAGTTAACGAGCAGGTGCCTCTCAGCCAATTCATGCGCCTTCGCGCTGGTATCGGCGATAATAACTTCGCGCGTCATTGGGTTGGGGAAGCAGACAGGATCTTTTCCCAGCATACGTAAAGCCTGGCGGTAGCCTGCCTGGGACTCGAGCAACTTTTGCAGACCGGCGGTAGGGCCGGTCACCCAGGCATCACCTAATTCGGCGGCACGTTTGAGTGAGAGTTCGCCCCAACCACCCAGCCAGAGCCGAACCCCTGCCTCGGCCATAGGTTTCGGCTCGATGCATGCATTTTGGGTACGGAAGTATTTCCCTTCAAAGGTGATATTATCCTCCGTCCACAGGAGGCGCATCAGGCGCAAGCCTTCGGCGAAGCGGGCGCCGCGCATTTCCATCGGCACGCCGTACAGCGCAAACTCGTCTGGGCGGTAGCCAATGGCGACTCCGAGGATAAAACGGCCGCTGGAGATTACATCGAGCATGGCGGCATCCTCAGCCAGACGCACCGGATGGTAGAACAGCATCACGATGATGTCAGTGCCAAGCAGGATTCGAGAGGTGCGCGTGGCATAGCCCGCGAGACCAATTAACGGGGAAGGCCAGTAGTGATTTCGGACGCTGTGATGCTCCTCCAGCCAGACCGAATCGAATCCCAGTTCTTCGCCGTAAACAACTTCCCGTAATGACTGCGGGTAAAAACGACCACCTTCTGTAGGAATAAAGCCGAATTTCATATATTACAGCCTCTTTTACATCCTCGAATCAGGGTAAATTCTGCCACCGCCCTAATCCTCTCCAAAAAGAAGATGGATGGTGCGATGAATGTTAGACTTAAAAATCTATTCCACACGACGGATGCTGACCACGTATCACCTTCACCAGAAATTTCTCGAACTGCGCAACGCTTTCATCGATGGTGCGATCCAGCAAGGCTCGGGCAACCTGGCTGAATTTGCTCAGCCAACAACAACGCATCGCCCAGTATGTCATGATATTCCAGGCAAGCTTGCGTCACACCAGTAGGTCAAAACGCGATTCCCTGAGAGGGATGTTTGTACGGTCTTTCGGCTTTGGGGCGAAGGGTCTTCGCCCGGTGAAAACATTGTGCAAAATAGCAAAGGGTTATTTCTCTTCCAGCAGGGAACGCACATCCACGGGGTGGGAGTTGTTATCAATGGATTGGTTGGCAGCGATGCCAACTAGTACAGCCCAGACGCCGTCTTCCAATGTAGCCTGGCATTCCGTGAGCGGTGCATCCAGCGGTCGGGCGAATAGTTCAGGTAACATGGTGACGCGTTCTGTTTGCCAGTCTCCCTGCCAGTGGTCTGTGGGAATTTCCTGGACGTCCTCGCTGAAACTATAGAGCGTCAGACGCCGCGATTCGAAAGCCTCCAGCCCCGGGACGATGTAATTACCAGGCGGCCAGTCAGTAGGGTAAATTTGCTCAAATACCAGCCGCCCGCCTGTTCCTTCCACTTCCACGCGCCAACTTTCGATGCTGGCGAAGGCAGTCAGGCTATAAGTGATCTCGATGCCGTTCTCGTAATCGTACAGCACGTCCATGTGATCTTCAATGTCAATACGCTCATCAAAGACACAACCATCGCGGAAGTAATCGCTTTCGCCCTCGGCAGCAGCGTACAACTGCAATTCGGCACCTTTCCCCGCCCAGGTCTTCAGGTCGGCGAAGTATTTGCACTGCAAGGCAAACGAGCAGCCTGTACAACGTACGCCGCGAAAGGGTCCACACTTACCATAGACATGCAATCCGCCGCGCGCTACAACACGGCGCGGACGCGAACCTGCCAGCCAGTTCAACACGTCAAAGTGGTGGGAACCTTTTTGCACTAGCAGCCCGCCTGAATTAGCTTTGAAACGATGCCAACGACGGAAATAGTCCGCGCCGTGATGACGATCGAGATTTTCGTGGTAAGTGATGTGCAAGACCTTGCCGATCGTTCCTGAGCCGATCATCTCTTTCAATTGGCGGATAGCAGGCTCATAGCGCATATTATGCGTCACAATACTGGCAACAGGTCGGCGGTCCGCGGTGAGACCGGCAGTCTCCAGCACGCGCCGCGCCTGCCCGGCGGTAACAATCAATGGCTTTTCACAGATGGCACGTTTTCCCGCTTCGAGTGTTTGAACCACGTAGTCGGCGTGGGAAGCGTCATTGGTGGCAATCATGACAACATTGGGGTTCAGTTCGCGCAGCATGGCCTGGAAGTCGGTATAGGCAGGCAGGTTCGTCCCCCACATGCGATTGACGCCTTCCATGCGCGCCGGGCTGATGTCGAACAGGCCGATTAGTTCTCCGTATTCGTAAAAGTCCTTTCGCAAAGGTTCAGCAAAAAAGCTAAGTCCGCGATGGCCGACACCTGCCAGGACGTAACGGGTCCGTTTGCTCACGCTGCTTATCCTTTCAGTCCGGTGGTGGCAATGCCTTCCACCAGATAACGCTGGGCAATCACGAAAATGATCAGAACAGGGATTAGGGAGACCAGCGAGGCAGCCATCAGGGCGCCCCAGTCGGTCACCATCTGTTGACCCTTGAAGTAAGACAAGCCGACAGCGACCGTCATCTGATCGATTTTCTGCAAATAAATCAACGGCGTAAAAAAATCGTTCCATTTGGCAAGGACATTGAATACCGTCACGGTAGCGAAGACGGGCAGAGAGAGCGGCACAATTACGTACCAGAAGACGCCCAATGAGTTGGCACCATCGATAACCGCAGCATCCGTCAATTCACGCGGAATCCCGCGCATATATTGGCGGAACAGGAAAATGTAAAATGCGTTACCAAAATAGGCGGGCACTACCAGCGGCAGGATCGTGTTTAACCAGCCCAACTGCTTGAACAGTAGAAAAATGGGAATGGTGAAAATTTCGTCTGGCAGGGCCAGGGTGGCCAGAAGCACTCCGAAAAGTATATTGCTACCAGGGACCCGGTAGCGGGCAAAGCCATAACCAATCAACGAGGAGGAAAGAACGGTGCCAATGGTGCTAATAATTACGATAACGAAACTGTTGAAATAAAACCGATCAAAAGGCAGAGCATCAAAGGCACGTGGAAAATTATCAAATGTGACCGGATTAGGCCATAAGGAGGGCGGATAACGTAGAATATCCCCGGGCGTTTTGAGGGCAGTGATCACCATCCAATATAATGGCACCAGGAAAACCAGGCTGATGACAATCAGTATGAAAATAAAGACAAACTGTTTGAGCAGCTTCCTCTGCGCGGAGCGCGAGAAGTTTGGTTTGATAGAAAGGGAGGTATTTATCATATTCATGATTTTGTATCCTGGGACGACAATTCGTAATATACATAGCGATCACTGACGCGCAAGGAAACGATGGTGAATATGGCAATAATGATCGCAAGCATCCAGGCAATTGCTGAGCCGTAGCCGAAATTGCCCAGCTTGAAAGCATGATTGTACAGATACAGCACGACGAACATGAGTGCATCCTTTGGGCCGCCTGTACCACTGGTCAACATGTAGGCAGTCGTGAATACTTGAAACGCGGCAATCACCTTCGTCAGGACCACAAAAAGGGTCGTGGGAGAGAGCAATGGAAGTGTGATCTTCCAAAATTGCTTCCAACTGGATGCCCCGTCAATTGCCGAGGCCTCATAGTATTCTGCGGGTATGGCCTGCAAACCGGCCAGGAAGATCAACATGCTGGCACCGAAACCCCACATCGCCATGATAATCAGAGACGGTTTCATGAAGATGACATCTGACAACCAGGGTATGGGTGTCAGATGTAGAAAGCGCAGTACGAGGTTGATGGGCCCGTATTTGTAATTGAACACCCAAGTGAAAAGCAGGGTCGTAGACACCAGTGGCATGATCGCCGGTAAGTAGAAGATAGAGCGAAACAAACCCTTGCCCCAACGTACTTGATGCAAAAGCATGGCAAGCACCAATGCCAGTAATGTCGAAAGTGGCACGAATACGATCACATAGAAAAAGGTGTTTTGCAGCGCTGTGATAAGACGCGTGTCGTTGGCTAACCTGGCGTAATTCGCAAAACCAATAAACACCGGCGCGTTCAGTACATCGTAGCGGGTCAGGGAAAGGTAGAAGGAGTAGATGAGCGGGCCAATTAGAAACACAACCCAGCCGATCAAGAGCGGGGTAATAAATCCATAAAAATCACGGATATCACGTTTCTGATTAGTAGTTCGTTGGTGCACTGACTTGAAACGGAACATTTGCCATCTCCACTTGTAATATCTCCTGACGTGGATAAAAACACGTCAGGAGATATTATTAGGGCGAAAAGTTATGGAGTGTCCAGAATCTTTTGAATTTCTTGTGTAAACCCGGGCATCAACTGCGCCGCTGGAGTATTGTTGGTGAGGATCTCACCTTCCAGCGTGCGGTATTGCAAATCTGTAAATTCAACGAAATGCTTCACGCACAGCGATTCTCTGATGGTTGGCTGGGTAGCCAGGATATCAGCAATAACGCCGATGTTATCCGGTGGTGTGCTGCCCCAGGCGGTAAGACCGACCGTTTGAACCGGCATACGGCCTCTAGCCTCACCTAGAATAGCCTGTCCTTCCGGGCTGGCCATGAAAGCTGCAAGCAGTTTTGATTCTTCGAGATGCTGAGTTTTGGAGAATACGACAAAATTAGGATTCCCGAGCAACGGACCGCCGGCTTGTTGTCCTTCAAATCCCAGTGGGATCGAGGTCACATCCCATGCGAAGTCGGTAATGTCACGTGCATCGGACATGAACCAGGTGCCGTCTTCATACATCGCCACGAATCCTGCGCAGAACGGGCAATCGACTCCTTCGATGTCCTGAGGGCGAGGGGATACCTTGTTCGTCCAGATAATGTCCTGAAGGAACTGGATCGCCTTCACGGCCTCCGGGGAATTGCTCAGCGCCGTTTTGCCATCTTCGCTGAACCAGCGCGCTCCAAATCGGTGCATGATCGCGTCGAAATCCTCGATGGTCAGGTAATTAGGCATGTATCCCCACTGCTCAAGTTCACCATCCTGGTTCGTATCCACACTCAGTTTGGCCGCAGCGGTAAGGACATCCTGGAGGGTCCAATCAGGATTGGGGTATTCCAACCCGGCTTTATCTAACATGTCCTTGTTGTAATACAACAACAGCGCCCCGCCGGCGAAGGGATAGCCGACCTGCACCCCATCAACATTGAGGTTTGCCAGCGCTTGCTGGGGCAGACCTGTAAGATAATCCGCCGTGGGCGTTCCCGCAGCAAAAGTATCATTCAGGTTCGACAGCAGACCCGCACTAGAGTAATCGCAGACGTAATCGCTCGCTATGGCGAAGACATCCGGCAGTGTGCTCCCTGCGATTTGAGTGGTTTTCTTTTCCCAGTACCCATCGTAGGGATCATACTCCTCCGAAATCTCGATATTGGGATACTTTTCCCTGAAAGCGGTCACGATGTTAGCAATCGCTGCGAGCTGGTCCGTGTTCCCCCAGGCCGAGAAACGTAGGCTAACTGGAGCGGGGGATGGTTCTTCCACAGAGGCTGTGGTCGCTTCGACCTTTTGCGTTGGGGCTGGGCCAGTACAGGCACTCAGTACGATGGTTGCACAAACAAGTAAAACAAAAAGCTTTTTCATCGTGAAATCTCCTTTAGATACAGAATGTGGTTTGTACTTACAAGACAGAGTGGAGCGGCATGTGCGATTAAGTTTTCATGGACCTCCTAAAGAACACATAAGGTAACGTTGTCAATTCGGCATGTCTGCGAACCCATATCTTTTCTTTCTTGACTCAAATGGCAGTTGACAGATTGCTATACATTTTTGCAAACCGGGTAGTAATTCCGATTTGTGGTTACAGGATCAACCTGAGTTCAGCGGTGGGATAGACGAGGTGCGCACCACCAACTCGTGCGGCAACAGGTATAACGGTTCTAGCTGCTCCTGGTTCATGGCGCGCAGTAACTGCTTCATACCCAACATTCCCATTTCGCGCATCGGGACACGAATGGTTGTGAGCGGGGGATCAACGTACTGGGCAGCCGCAATGTCGTCGAAGCCTACCACGCTCATTTCCTGTGGGACAGCAACGCCGCGTTGTTTCAGCCCAACTAGGCAGCCGATGGCTATTATGTCGTTCGAGCCGAAGATGGCCGTGGGCCGCGGATTGAGAGTGAGCAGATGGTCGGCTAGTTGCAAGCCGTTCTCATAAGTGAAGTCGCTTTCCATAACCAGCGCGGGGTCATAAGTAATGTTGTGATTAGCCAGCGCCTGCAGGTATCCATCGGTACGGATCGCACTCGTAGTTAAACTTGGCGGGCCGGCAATGAAGCCGATGTGTTGATGTCCCAACTCGATCAAATATTCCGTCATCTCTTGTGCCGCCTGGTGATTGTCTATGGATACCGCCGGGGCTGTAAATCCATGATGCCCCAGCACCACTACCGGTACATGGCGTTCAGTGAATTGGACCAGGAGATCTGCGATCTGAGAAAGATAAGCGGGATCCGTCAGACCACCGCCGGCGAATATGATGCCGTCGGCGCGGTAGTCGCGCAGCAGCCGAACAAAGTTTAGCTCGTTATCGACGATACGGTCAGAATTACAGACGAAGGTTAGATAACCATTTTCATTGGCTACCTCGCTGATACCGCGCACAATGGTGGCGAAGTAAGGGTCGGAGGCGTCGCCGACGATGATACCGATGATGTTGGTCTTATCGTTAGCCAATGCGCGGGCCAACGCGCTGCGCGTAAAGCCCAGTTCCTGTGCTGCTGCGAGGACCCGCTCGCGCGTTTTTGCATTAACGGGGTGTGAATTATTATTCAAGACGCGAGATACAGTAGTGGGTGAAACTCCAGCGTTCTTTGCTACATCATTAATAGAAGGCATTGACTTTTTCCATTTCTGAAGTTATACTATGGAAAGCGGTTTCTGGAAACCGCTTTCCATAGTATAATACAATAATCAGATTTGTCAAGAGATGTTATGACAGAGATGTTATGATCCACGCTGACCGCTTTTTCTTCCCCGACCCAACCACCCGCCGTCTGGCGCGCGAACTCTACGAGTATGTCGTTGCCCTACCACTGGTTTGCCCGCACGGGCACGTTGACCCGCGCCTTTTCAGCGACCCGGCTGCCACCTTCGGTTCCCCTGCCGACCTGTTCATTATCCCCGACCACTACGTCACGCGGATGTTGTACTCGCAGGGCATCCCGCTCGAATCTTTGGGCGTGCCTCGCGTCGATGGCGGTGCCGTCGAAACAGACCATCGCAAAATCTGGAAACTGTTCTGTGAAAACTTCCACCTTTTCCGCGGCACGCCCTCCGGCATCTGGCTGGCGCATGAACTGAGCGAAGTCTTTGGGATCACCGAAAAGCTCTCCGCTGCCAACGCCGACCGGCTCTACGACGCCATCAGCGAAAAACTGGGCTCTCCCGAATTCGCTCCCCGTGCCCTGTTTGAGCGCTTCAACATCGAAGTCCTTTGCACCACCGACGCGGCCACCGACATGCTCGACCATCATCAGGCCATCCGCGCCTCTGGCTGTAGCGGGCGCGTCCTGCCCACCTTCCGCCCGGACACCGTCGTCAACCTCGATGCTCCCAACTGGCGCGGCAACGTCGACCGGCTCAGCCAGGTCAGCGGCGTGGATGTGAGCGTATCCCCGCATGCCGGCAGTCTACCGGGGCGCGGCTCATTCGTCGCGGTCGAACCGGCCGAATTCGTTATTTCCAGTGTAAAAGAAGCCGAGAGTGGTCATGGCTGGCTGGTGCGCGGCTATAACCTGGGCGCGACGGACGTCCGGGCCAGTCTCAAACCGTGGCGGACGTTCAAGACCGTTGAACGAATCAACCTGGCCGAGGAAAAACTCGAGAGGCTCCAGGCTGGGCCGCAGGGCGTGTCTCTGGCCGTGCGCGGGCACGAGATCGTCACGCTGCTATTCAGCGACTGAGCAGGTACGTAGGACGAAATCGGGGGGCGCGACTACTGCAAGACGGGTAGGAGCAGGGGAATGGCCGAATGTTCCAACGGCTTGCACGGCTGCGATCCGGGTAATTAGCAGTATTCCTCCAGACTCGAAGTCCTTTGAAGTCTATCGCAGAGCCTATTCGCATTACCGTGGGTTGTATCCAGTGTTGAAACCAAGCTTTATGCAAATGTCTGCCTGATATGATCTTATCTTTAATCCTGTTTGACGTAGAAATCTCGGAGTATAACTCCGAGATTTCATGCTATAATAAACTCATGATCAATCGCCCGAATTATCTAAAATTATTGGAAACAGCAGTTCGTCGCTCCCCTATAACCGCTTTGTTGGGACCGCGGCAAACAGGGAAAACCACCCTGGCTCGGATGTTCGTTGAAAACAAACAAGCGACTTTATTTGACTTGGAATCCATTCCGGACCAGCGCCGACTCCAGAATCCTGAACTTGTACTGGGAAGTCTTGAAGGACTTGTCATTCTGGATGAAATCCAATTGATGCCGGATTTATTTGGAACTCTAAGAGTATTGGTGGACCGCCCGGGACAAAAAGCGCGTTTCATCATCCTGGGCAGCGCCTCGCCGGAAATCATCCGAAATGCTTCAGAAACCCTCGCCGGACGGATCGAGTTTGTAGATCTAAATGGATTTGATCTGGCCGAGGTCGGGAGTTCGAATTGGGGATCGTTATGGATGCGGGGAGGATTCCCACGCTCCTACCTTGCGGAAGATGAAGCAGACTCCTTGACCTGGCGGGAAGGATTTATCCGCACCTTTCTGGAACGAGACATTCCACAACTCGGCATTCAGATTCCTGCCACTACCATGCGGCGTTTCTGGACCATGCTGGCGCATTATCATGCCCAAACCTGGAATGCATCCGAGATGAGCCGCGCAATGGGGTTATCGGACAAAACAGTGCGAGGATACCTTGATGTTCTTACCGGGGCTTTCATGGTTCGACAACTCCAGCCATGGTATGAAAACATGAGCAAACGCCAGGTGCGAGCACCGAAGATCTATCTGCGCGACAGCGGTCTCCTGCACAGCCTGCTCAACATAGAGGATATGCATACCCTGTTGGGGCATCCCAAGGTTGGCGCTTCCTGGGAGGGATACGTGATCGAACAAGTGCTTCAAATCATCCGTCCCTCAGAAGCCTACTTCTGGGGGACACATAATGGTGCGGAGCTGGATTTGCTATTCTTCCATCAAGGGAAACGTTATGGGATCGAAGTGAAGTTCAGTGAAGCGCCCGAGATTACCCGCTCCATGCAAACTGCACTGCATGATCTGGATTTGTCCTATTTGTGGGTGGTATATCCCGGGACGGATGTTTACCAGGTTGACAAGAAAATCTCGGTTTTGTCTTTGCAGAATATTCCAGAGTTGATTCACCAAATATAGTTGGAGTCTTGCACACTCATACGTAAGTTTCGCTTTCACTCCGTGGTTTGATGGCGAAGAAATACCAAAAACTTCCGAGGAATTCTTATTAACAGAAATTGCACTTAATGTTAATAACCACGCGCGTTATTAACATCAAATTCTCAATTCTTGCAAAGTGTATAAGCCATGGAAACAATAGAAACAGTGGAAAGTTTTCTTCATTGACTTAAGAACATTTGTTCTATATAATGACTCTAAACTCTGATTGCCTTTTTTCCAGTTTAGAGGGATAATCACGATGTCACTGCAGCACCTTAAAAGTCGAATAGCACAAGCTTCACCACTCGTTTCTCCCTACTGGACCCCTGAAGTCACAGAAAGGAGAAATGAATATGGCAAAAAAGCGAGGCAATAACGAAGGCACGATCTATAAGCGGAATGACGGTAGATGGTGTGCCCAGGTCAGCCTGAGTGGTAGGCGCATCACCAAGTATGCCAAGACGCAGCGCGAATGTCACGACTGGGTCCGGGAGATCACGAACAAGATCGAGCACGGCCTGACCTTCGATGCCACCCAGCTCACCCTGGAACGCTTCATGCAAAGCTGGCTCACCGGCAAAGACCTTTCGATAAGGCCGAACACGGCACGTAATTATCGCCGCTACTCCGAACAAGAAATCCTGCCCGTGATGGGAAAAATGCGGCTCCAGAATATTCTCCCCGCGCATATCCGCCATATGTACCTGCGGATGCAGATGGAAGGTCGAGGCGCACGCACCATCCAGCTGGTCCATTCGACCCTACACTGCGCTCTCAAGCAGGCAGTCAAGGAAAGGTTGCTCGGGTACAACCCGATGGATGCGGTCGAGCGCCCCAAGGTGGAGACGCAGGAATTTCACATCTTCACCGATGAGCCATACCTCAGCCAAGGGGGAATCATCATTCTCGAAATCAGTAAAATATTTCTTAAGGCGATGGCCACCCCAGACATAATGCCTGGTTAGTGGAATAATCTCCAAAGGGTATAAATTTTGTTCGCTCAAAAGCACCTCTCAACATTCTTAAGTGCAATGCTGATATTCATTTGCACCAAGTTTTCTATGTTGATTTATCGTTGTACACGCCCAGAAACATCGCCACCCATCAATCTTTTTACTTCCGACACGGCAACAAGATTTACATCGCCAGATACACTGTGTTTCAGACAAGATGCCGCAACAGCAAAATTCAGGGCATCCTCATCAGTCATCTTGGTGTGTAAGCCATAGATCAGTCCCGCGGCAAAGGAATCCCCACCTCCCACGCGATCAACAATGTCGGTAATATCATAATGACGGCTGAGGAAGAATTCAGAGCCGTTGTAAAGACACGCTGACCAGCCATTATGGCTGGCACTGAAGCTCTCACGCAAGGTAATGGCCTGATATGTAAGATTGGGAAACGTAGCAAACATTTTTTTAGTTAGTGCTTCATATCGTTTTGTATCCAATTCACCCGAAGTAATGGTTGTTTCATAATCTCCATCTTCCAAACGCACCCCCAGGGATTTTTGGCAATCTTCCTCATTGGCTATGCCCACATCAACATATTTAACCAACTCTGTCATTACCTCTGGTGCCGTTTTGCCATAATTCCATAGCTTTTTGCGAAAGTTGTAATCGCAGGAAACGGTAACACCGCACTCTTTGGCGACTTTAACAGCTTTCAAAGAAAGGGCAGCAGCTGTTTCGCTTAGAGCCGGTGTAATACCCGTGATGTGGAACCAACCCGCGTCTTTAAAAATTGCATTCCAATCAAACGTTTCTGCCTGGGCTGAACTTATTGAAGAATGGGCACGATCGTAGACCACATTTGAGGGCCGTTGATTAGCTCCTGCTTCCAAAAAATAAATTCCCATCCGCTCACCACTGCGTTGGACAAACGAGGTGTTAACGCCATACCCTCGCAAGAAACGGATACAAGCATCAGCCAGGTGATTGTCTGGTAGTGCAGTAACAAAAGCCACATCCAACCCAAAGTTCGCCAAAGAGATGGCAACATTGCCTTCACCACCACCAAAAGTGGCTTCCAACTCTGGAGTTTGAAAGAATCTCTCGAAGCCCGGTGGCTTCAAACGCAACATGATTTCACCTAACGTCACAACACTCTTACTCACTGTTCCCCTCCTGAATTACGCACTGAAGCCACCAAGGAGACAGCCTCACGCGCAAGCTGTGAGATCTTCTCAAATTGGCCGCTGGAAATGAGTTCTTCCTTGGCAATCCAACTTCCACCGCAGGCATGTACCATCGGTAAGCTAAGGTACTCTGCCAAATTATTGACATGGATACCACCGGTGGGTATAAATTTGACACCAACATAGGGAGCGCCAATAGCCCTAAGTGTTTTAATGCCACCAGCCGCCTCTGCAGGAAAGAACTTGAGCAGCTTCAAGCCCTTAGACAATGCTTGATTGATGTCCGTTGGAGTCATAACACCAGGCGCGATGGGTAACTCATTTTTCAGACAGTAATCAACTACAGCCGTATCAAATCCCGGTGTGACCACAAAGCTAGCTCCAGCTGCTTGCGCACGTTCCGCTTGAGCCACTGTCAGGACAGTCCCGGCACCCACTAGCATTTGGGGATACGCCGCACTCATCCTTTGAATTGTCTCAGCCGCGGCCGCCGTACGAAAAGTGATTTCAGCACAGGGTAGGCCACCATCAAGCAATGCTTTACCCAAAGGAATAGCTTGTGCAGCGTCAGCAATGGCAATCACCGGAATGATCCCAATCTCTCCCAACTGTTTGAATATTTTTATCATAACACTTGCTCCTAATCTTGTTATCCCATCACCATCTACCACAGGAATTATAGGATTTGTTGGAAATAATTACGAAAAGAATCAATTGTGACGATCTTTTTCTTCGCGATGTCCAAGCTGACTGCGCCGTCGGCGTCAAGTGTGAGCGCTTCTGTTTCTAGCTCTTCGTGGTTGACTATCTGTTTGACCTCGCGTACAAGATGGGCATCATTTTCTATCTCAAGGAACGAGTGCGTCAGCAGTAAAGCCAGGCCAGCGCGTCATCGAATGCTCATTAAATTGTAGATGGTGGGTGAGCCGCTGGATCTGGTGCCGTTGTAGATCATAAAGTTCATCACGTTTGCCACACCGCTGTCGTGTTTGACACCAATGCCGCCACAATTATCAATGCCCACATTGTAGAAATTGGCGGTGGCATTGCCCGTGATGGTAAAGCCATTGTGACCACCATAGATGAAGCTATTGAGGACAGTTTCGTTGGACGCGCCGTCTACCACGATAAAGTCATCATAGACCTTCTCGACATTATTGATCATATCCCAATAGCGACCGCTCTCCTTTAACCATCCAGCTATGCCGTAAGCGTTGCGGGTGGCATAGTGGAAATTCGAATGCACCCCACTGATCCAACCCGATGTGCTGGGACCGACGAAGATCGTTCCGTGGGTGGCCAAACCCAAAAAACGATGAACATAGTGCCCGTCACAGCGATGGGTGCGCAGGTCAATCCCCAGGTAGCCGTTTACCACTGTCACATAGACCACGTACACATTGGTGCCGTTACCGCGAATGGCAAAGGGATACACTTTTGCGGTGCCATCGAGCGGATTGTTGGGGTAGAAAATACGCAGGCCGCGCAGGCCAGCCGTGTTGCCATTCAGCGTGATAAAGGCCGTGGCGGTTTGTGGGTTGGCTGTGCCCTCGCCCTCGCTGGCAAACAGCACCGTCCCGGCGCTTGAACCGCTCTGGTCGCGGCTGGGCGAGGCTGCTGAGCCGCGCAGTTCCACGTTCGCCGGGACCGTGAGATGGGTGCTGACTTTGTACCAACCGGCGGGAAGGTACACGACACCGCCGCCGGCGTTCCCGGCGTCATTGAGGGCGGCCTGAATGGTGCTGGTGGCATCCTGGCTCGGCAAGGTTGTGCCCCGCGAGGAGGTGAACGGCGCATTGTAGGGCGCTTTACTCACGTCATATAGCACAGCCCGCGAAACTTTGGGGGCGGTTGCCGAAGGGGCCACCACGGGGGACGTGCCCGGAGAACTAATCTGCACAAGGCCGCTGGTGGCACCAACGAGGGTGGAATCGGTCACTTTGACATAGCCGCCGGCATTGTGCTGGATCGAGGCTGTGCTGCCTTCGAGATAGCTGCGCAGGAACGACATGCCCCAGCGCGGGTCCAGGTAATCCACTTTGACGGCGATATTGGTGTTGCGCACCTCGGCCCACAGGAACTCCCCGGCGAACTGGATGCGCGCCCCGTGCACAATATGAATGCCGATGTCGTAATCGGAGCAGGCGATATCGAAGAATTGATCCCATTCCAGGTCGCCCAGTTTGAAAGCGGTGCCATTGGCCCGCGTCCAGGCATTCAGGGTGGCTAGGTCAGGGGCGTTGTAGGCGCTGCCGGCGTTGGCCCAATATTGGTTCCTGAAGTAAATATGCTCCCAGATGCCCACATCGGCGTTGTTGGAGGCTTCGACGCCCAGCTTGAGCAGGGTGCCTTTGACATTCTGGATGGTGGTCAATTCATGGGCGTTGGCGTAGTTAGTACCGATGCCTTTGTATGAGTTCAACATGGTGACGTTGATCACGGAAGAGGCCATATACCCTTCGGAACCGGTACCGGGGATGAAGAAGGTGAAGTTATATGGCACCGGGTCGGTGGCATTCTGGTTGGGGTAGAAGGTGGTCACGCCCATCACCGCTGCGCTGCCGCTGATTTCGAACAGCACCGGGCCATCTTCGCCGGAAGCCAACTCGGCGCGGAGCACGGTTCCGTAGCTGCCCGAACCGCTGTCGGGGTCGCGCCGGTCACCGCGCAGGGTCACAAAAGCGCGCACGTAAAGCGTACTACTGACCTTATAAGTACCAGCAGGCAGCCAGATGGTGCCGCCACCGGTCCGGTAGCAGTCATCAATGACGCGTTGGATGACGCTGGTGGAATCGTTGACACCATTGGCGTCTGCGCCATAGTCTACAACGTTGTAGTCAATCACCACCATGTCATCGGTGGGGAACTGAGGGTTGATAATTTGAGAATTGCGGGGCATGGGAGTAGGCGTTGGGACAGCGGTTGGGGCAGGAGTGATCGGTAGACCTTCCTCAAAGCGCAGATCGTCAATTTTGCGGGTAATGCTGGCCTTGAGGAATCCATAAATGCGGAAGTAATTGATGGCGTTCAGGTCGGGCGAACCGATTTTTGCTGCATCACTGAAGCGCAGGCTGACCAGGTTCCAGCCGTTGATCAGGTTCAGGTCGTTCACATTCCAGGAGTATTCGTTCGCATCCGGGCCGCCGGAGCTGGTCAGCTCGATCTGGGCATCACGGGTGGTATTAATCCTGGTGACATCGGAGATGTAGATCCACAACTTGAAGAAACCACCCGCTTCAGTCACGCCAGTGTTAACGGGTGTACTAAAAGTTTTCTTGAACCAATCGGGGCCGAGGCCACTGCTGGTTAAAGCGCCGTTGCCTTCCTGTTTGTCTGCCATGTCCACGCTGACGGTGTTAGAGCCCGTCCAACCGGAGGCTGAATCGGCATTATCGAGCACACGAATAATGAGTGTGGGCGAACTGATTGGAGTGGAAGCCGCCGGGACGCAGGCGGTCAGGTGAACGCCCAGCACCAATACGCTCACCGTAGCGCCCATCAATTTCAAAAAGTTGTGTCGATTCAGTTTTGCGCTCATCTCAAGCCTCCGCCACCGTGCGGTGGGTGAAAGTTGTTTTTGAATCATGTCATAGCAACGAGCGTGCTTTCCGCAACGAAGCAATCCCCGGTTAAAAGGGTTCATTTTCCCATGTTCAACCTGTAAACAAGGGGATTACTTCGCCATAATGCGGCCTGCAATGATATTTGTGAGTAGATCATAGGCCAGGTGACTATTCAGGAACGGGTCTCTTGTATAAAGACAATTTCGTTTGACGGTATCGTGTGTTGGCGTTCATGTTGTCCCCAGATCACGGCATCGTCACTCAAATTTACCACCAGCGTACCATCGGCAAATCGTGTCGCAAAGACGTCATTTCCAGTGGCGCGAAGCCCCGGGAGATTCTGCCGGGATGCATCGAAGGCTTCGATGTTAAATAAGCAATCCTGAATCAGGCGGGCATACATGGTGGGATCTTCCATCCAGGTATCCAGATCGATCCCCATTGGCCCGGTATACACAAAGCATAAGCCGCTTCCATGCCGATTGCACCAGATAGATGCGCCGTGTCCGTGATATTCAGCCTTGCTTGTCGTATGAGAAGGATCATGACTCTGGAACTGGGCGAGTATGTCAACCGTTTCAGCAAAATTGATGAATCCGCGTTTGGTGACATAGGGTTTATCTGATCGGAAGACATTGTGTAAGAATTCCGGAAACAGCACGTCATTGCGCTGCACACCCCAGACTTCATCATGGTCTTGTGGTAAACCAATCAGTCGATCCAATTTCTCTGAAGGGCCGTCAACGGTTTCCAGCCTGCCGGTCGTGATAAAAATCCCGCCGCCATTGACCCAATCGACCAAGTTGGTGATCATTGCGCCATCGACAATGCTGGTGAAGTAGGTAATCAGATACCGATAGCGTTTCAATGCGCCATCCGCCACCATGCGCTCATCCACAAAATCAAAATCGATCAGCGCCCGAAGTTGTTTGGTTTTTTCAATGAAAGGGGCCGGATAGGCTTCTCCGTCTAGCGTCCACTGGGTGTTGGGAATAAGGACGGCCACATCCACCCGTGGATTGGCAAAACGGCCTGATTGTAACAGCGGCTGATATTTTTCAAGCACGGCAAAACTCTCTTTTTTGGTGAACCCTCCCGTCTCGGTATACTCCAGGTTATTCATCACATAATCAAACAACTGCTCCGCGCCCGATGAAAGCACGTTAAACACGCGCGCCACCATCCCCTGGGCGGTCGTGGCGGAGCAGGGTTCAAACCCATAGCTAATACCGTAGAACTTACAAGCCGATGCCACCAGCCGGGTGGAAATGAAGTTCACAAAATAGTCGCTGCTTTCATTGGTGATTCTGATGCGGGCGTCAAAAGGCGCGCAGGTTTTAGCCTGCAAACTGAAGTCCGAGCCTTCGCAATTTTTCCCCCGTCCGCCGGTACACAAATAGATTGGCACGTCCGGAAAATGATGCTTGGCGGTCTTCATCCAGAACTCGGCGTAATCGTTCATACTTTTGCGATACCATTCCATCTGGACGAGCCACTGTTTCTCCGTTGCGCCTTTTCGTAAAACCGGGCGAATTGAATCGAAAGAAGGAAAATGGGTGTGAAGATTGGTGTTCAGTTGTTGAATATCGTCATAGCGTTCCCGAAGAAAGCGCCCATAATCGCTGATGGCAAGAGCGTCGCCGCACCAGAAACCGTAATGGGTATGATAATCCAGCGGCCAGTTGCCAAAGACCGGATAAATCGCTTCACCGTAATCGCCCGTAATACCTAACAGCACCGATTCGAGAATATCCTGGGGAAGATAATGGGCGGCAAAGGCGGCCATAAAACGATCGATCAAAGGCCGCAACGCTTGATTCCACAGGGAAATGGCTCCGCTTTCGCGGCCATGTTCAAGGCACCGGTAAAATTTCTCTCCGGTGGCTTTGCGTACCCAATCAGGAGTGGTGTAATAGGGGCCTAAAATGATAAAGGGGATCCATTTCAGGCCATGCTCCTGATACAGCTTGACTTCGTCGTCGTATCGAGTCCAATCGTACACCTCGGGTTCTTTCTCGATCTCCTTCCAGAAAATGTAGGTTTGGATGCTGGTGACGCCGGCTTGCTGATAATAGCGCACCGCCTGGGGCGCACCAGCGTGTTTTTGTGAAATTCCGCAATAGGTGATATACATAATCTTGGTTCACTCCTTTCGCAACCGCAAGACCAACATGGAGGATGATGTTATTGCCCTTTATGCTGGCCTCTGGAATTTCCTCTTGCTCTGATGTTGTTCGAGAACAACTCTATTGCTTCAACCCTTCCCGCGGTTAATCCCGCTCTACAGAGCTCCCCAGATTCTTTAGGTAATCTGTATCTGTAGAAGAGAGTCTCCCTTTAAAGAGATTATCATTTTCCCAATTTACTATTTTAATAAGGACATGGTTGCTCCCTTTGCCCAGCAGTAAGCGGGTTTTAAGCTGAGACTTTGGCTCAGGTTTCTCTTCCGTAGTGTATATCACCTTTCCGTTTAACCAGATACGGAGATAGGAGCCTGTTTCCATATAAAGGTAAAGTTCCGGTACATTTGGCTCTGTAAGGAGATCATCAATCCGCCTTGGACTATCCAGGTAAAAGCTGAGATAACTGGCGGATTTGGTTTTAGGACCATTAAAAGACATCTCCTTAAGGTTAAAGATACCATCCTGCGTAGTCTCCATTTGCCAGGCTGTGGAAAAGGTGTTCCGGATAGCAGTATCACCTATAACCGGTTTTATTTCACTCTCCCCAGCCAGATAATCGTCATTTAACATGGACTCTGGACTCCTTCCCTCAAAATGTCCTATAAAGAGGGCATGGGTTAATTTATCCCCTGAAAAAGCTTGTGCTTCTTTACCGTAATCACTCGTTACTTTGCACTCCAGGGCCTTTAAGAGGTTGTGCCAGATCATTTTCCGCACAGGGGTTGTCCCTGGTTTGGTCCAGTCCTCAGTGCCAGGCTCACAGATCTCCAGAGTGCTGAGTAGGATCTGGGCTTTCCCTTTCCTTAGAGCGACCAGGGCAGGAGCAGGAGGCAGTTCAAGTTCGCTGCGGAAAAGGGCATAGGTTTTGGTCATCTCAGGTCTATGGTTCCACCTGCGCCACTCGCAGCTGCAGGCCTTGAGGAGTATTTTTCCATCTTTGAGAATTTCACCCCCCAGGCCAAAACTTTGGATCACAGGATATTCGGACTCGGAAAGGTAGAGGTCCTCCAGCCTAAAGTGATCCACTAGGGGATCTGTCTTACCCATTTCCCCGCCCAGGACAAGTGAAGAAGACTCTCTGGGAAATATCTGGACCTTTTCCTTTAAAAGCTCTGTCAGATAATTTTCTTTCCCTGGTTCAAGACCTGTGAGGAGGAGGATACCCCCTTTATCTTTGAGTTCTTTTAACTTTGCCTTAAGAGTTTCCCCCTCAGTCTCGCTCATGGATGCAAGATCAGCTACTACCAGAGAGGCAGAAGGTGCGCCGCATAAATCCACACCTACATCTCTTAAGCCTCTGTAAAGTTTTGCTTTTCTGTTGCCAATAAACAGGGGAGCAGCCGGCTCAGCTATCTGCGGCAGTTCCTTTACACTATGGGGGTTTACCTCTTTACAGAAAGGAAGTTCAGCAGGTCCGTCTGGATGGTATGCAGCTTTAATGGCTTCAGCCATCGGCCAGGTCTGGTATAACGGCAGGTCCGGATCAAAACCGGGATTAAAGGTTGTGCAGTATGGCGGCAGGCGTTCAGGCTGTACCCCAGGCTTTCCCTGGATATAGTTTTCAAAAAATATACCATCCTCTGCTGCCGGTGCTTTATCCAGTCTGGGATGTCCCAGGGGGAGGGGTTTCAGACCGTACCAGGCAAGATTAAAGACACTCAGGTAACTAAAACCTGCCTCCCGCTGTGTTTTCAGGTCTTGAAAGGTCTGGATGGCCACACCTTTCATGCGGTCAAGAATACTGCGGTAAGCAATACTCCCAGTAAAAGTTGCAGCGTGCATAGGTGTGCCGAAATAGGCAATGGTTCCTTCACCTGAACCTACTGGTTTCCCTGCTTTTTTCTTGAGGGAGAGATAATTGTCCGGTTTTTCATAGTGGACCATATACGTGGGAAACCGTCTTTCCCAGTCATGCGATCCGTCAGCGCTGATCCAGTCCCGGGTAGGGTCCAGCTCCCGGGCAATATCCATAAGCCTGCATACCTTTTCCTTCAAATCCGCCATAAAATCCTTCGTAGGGGAGTGTCCCTGAATGGCCATACGGATCTCGTTTTCCACACTCCAGCCCATTACCGAGGGATGGTTGCGGTCCCGCAGCACCAGACGTTTTACATGGTCAGAGAAACGCTCCCAGGTAATAGGCGCATTGTAATTGTAGCGGCAATGGCTGGCCCAGATCGCACTCTCATCAAGTACAGTGATACCCATTTCGTCAGCTAATTCCAGGAAGAACCTGGGATAGGGCATTGCGTGGAGTCTGACTCCATTGCCATGGGCATCCTTAATTGCTTTGTACCAGGCAAAGGCATAACGCCGTGTCATTTCCGGAATACCTATAAAATGCCAGGAGTCTGCTTTCACCTGAATAAGTTTGTCATTAAGATATAAATTCCCTCCCTTTATCTTAAAAGAATGCCAGCCAAAGCGTGTGTACTTGAGATCGATTTCTTTATCAAGGTTATGGATGGTAAGGAGACTGCCGTATAAGTTGGGATTCTCTGTATCCCATTTGGCAAGTTTTCCCTTTACTTTGACTGTAAGGACCGTTGTTTCCTTCTTGCCTGCACTGATCTTAAGCCTGGAGGGAGGCAGGGCTAGGATTGTCTCCTCCTCAAGAGCATAATGGGGTTCAACTCTAATACCGTTTTCCGGAAAGGTAAACGGTTTTAAAGCCTTGAGCGCGCCGGATATTTCAAAGACCCCATCCTCCTCTGAACTGTTTTGGACTTCAACCTGGAAGGTTAGTTTATCCTCCTCAAGATCCGGCTGGACAAATACATCCTCGATATGTACCTTGGGTATACCCAGGAGATAGACATCCTGCCAGATTCCTGTCATAGACATATTAAAAAAAGAACCTGTAGGATATGTATAACGGTCATTGCCGTTATTTATATTCATTAGGGCCGGCGCTCTGATTCCAACCAGAAGCTCATAGTCCTTGCCTGCTTCTACATATGCGCTTAGATCGTACCTCTGGGGCATACTGTTGTCAAAGTGTTCCCCTATTTTCCTCCTGTCCAGAAAAACCTGACAATGACCGCAAACAGCTTCAAAGTGAAGGATAATATTTTTTTTGGCCCAGTCCCCTGGAATCTGAATCTTTCTTTTGAGCCAGCCCATTTTTACTTTATTCCAGTTCTTGGGATAACTTGGATAATAATTAAAATCACAATCTGCCAGCCCTTCAGTTTCCCCCAGGTTATTGACATTCCAGGGTGAGGGGACCTTTAACCTTATGCTCTCCCATCTATCAGGCGCCGGAAGGGGGAGTTCTGGTATGGTTTCACCCTCTTTGAAGTCAGCCGCTAAAGTTACTGGCTGAAAATCCCAGACATCATTCAGACAGAGCTCTCCTCTGTATTTTTCTTCCCCTGGTTTTAAAAAACCCATTTCCTGGGAAAATATACTTTTAGCAATTAGTTTAGCCATAATGCCTGGTTAGTGGAACAACTTTCATGGGGTATAAACTTTGTTCGCTCAAAAAGGCCTCGAATAGACAAGTCAGCAAGCAAAATTACAAATTTGTCTAAGGTAGAAATTCAATCGTGACGATTTTTTTCTTCGTGATGTCCAGACTGACCGCTCCATCGGTGTCGAGTGTGAGCGCTGCGGTCTCCAACTCTTCGAGATCGACAAGCCGCGCTTTGCTCCACATCTTCCCTGTATCGGCTGGGAGCGCAAAATTACGGGCCTGACGCTCAACGGGAGAGAACGCGTCTGGCGGCACCCGACCGCCGTTAAGCCTGATCTTGCCGCTAAGCGTTCGATTGGTCGGATTGAAAAGACGAACCACCCAACCTTCACCGTTTTCACTCTGTTTGACGGCGCTGACGTGGAGGGCATCATTTTCAACTTCAAGGAAGGAGTGCGCTAGCGGCAGCTTGCCATCAGCCGAGGGACCGATTTGCGCCACACGCACAGCGTGGTTGAAGCGTTCAGCGAACTGCCAAATCCTAGCGGTCTCGACCGTTCCCGAATACGGCATGAAAGCATATTTGAAGGTGTGCGTGCCGAGGCACTGCGAACCGTTGTCCTGGTTGCTGTAGTCTGTCATTTCGAGGTTCGTAATGCAGATGCGCAATGGGAAACAACGCAGCATGGTCAGGCTGAGCGTCTGGTCATCGTCGTCATGTGGCTCGTAGGCCTTAAGGCCTTCATTGAGCAACGCTACGCCAGCCTTGCCATCCTCGATAGCAACGAAACGATCCATCGGGTGCTCAGTTTGAAGAGCTTCATGGTATTTTCCAGGGTCGGGCAACTTTATACTGCGTTCCACCATATCAAACGGCGTTGAAGCAATCGTGGTGTCAGACTCGACCTTGGTCGGGAAGGACACCTGCAGATAGTGGTCTTCCGCATTGTTGACGATAGTGGTTTCGATCTCAACCCAGGGCTGCCCCTTGCGCAGGGTAACCATATTGACAATCCTATACAGAACCCGGTCGCTCGAGCGGCGCTTTTCATCGGCGCTACGGCCACGCGGTAATTCCCAATCCAACTCAACTTTATAAGTGGTAACCAGTTCCCCGGATAAGACGCGGGCAATGCGGGTCTTTTCTCCAAGGGTGTTGAGTACCTCATCATGCGGCACACTGACGTGCTCCCAGGGGTTACCAATTTCGGAGCAATCACGGAAATACCCAAGGTCGGTCCAGCTTCGGCCAGTCAGCTTGTCGGTAACAGACAATGCCCCATTGGGTTGAATGACGACGGACAGGAATTCGTTTTCCATCCCATTGGTCTTGCCGACGATGGTGCGCGTCAGCGTCCGCTTTTTCTCTTCTAGCGGTTTGACGAAGAAGGTTTTATAGCCCGATCCCGGGAGTTCTGGTAATTCGGCGAAGAAGCGCTGGCGCTCCATGGCCATCATGTCAGCGCAATCGTTCGGGTTTTGGATGACGGTGTATCGGTCGCTTGATTCTAACGGTTGGAACGGCACTTCCACGCCATCGGTATCGACGAGGCGGAAATCTTCAGCAGCGAGGTCTTTAGGAATATCGATCACCAATTCAGCGATTTCAGTCCGAGACTGCGGCAGAGCGTTCCAGGCAACCACTGCGACTTCGCCTTTGTCGCGCCCTGACAGATCAATGGCTCCGGCGATATCGGCAAAGGCTTGCTCCATGACACAGGTGTTGATCTCGTTGGCCTGTCGGTAGCGGTAGAGCATATCCTGCGAGACAACATCGCGGGAGCAGCCACCGATGGAGTCATGCCCGTGATTTTGCAAGAGCAGATTCCATGCATGATCTAGGAAGCCGCGCGGATAGGCCGCACCGGCCATCGAAGCGAAACTGGCCATTGGTTCGGCATAATTGCCAAGCAGGCGTTCGGTGCAATAGTTGATCTTCTTCACATCCATGCGGGCGGAGGTGATCCAGCCGAATAGAACCGAAGATGAACCTTCAGTGTAGTAATAGCGCATTTCGCCAGTTATCTGTGGTAAGTCATCGGCGACAGTTTCGACCACACCCCGTTGGAAGTCGGCGAAGGTGCTGTGAAAGACATTGGCTTTACCTTCAAGTGCCTTGGATAAATCCTTGATCAGACGTACTTCGCGGATATCTGGACAGGATGAGTCGTGGCCGCATGACCAGAAGCGGTGCTCGGTGGTCCACTCGCCGTCCTGTTCATCCAAGGCTTGGAAGGCACGGGCAGGTACATTTTCCTCATAATAATTGAACTCGGGACGCGCATAGCGCATGTCGATTTCGTTGAACTCGCCATCGGCTAGGCGGAACGGACCGCCACCTTTGTTCCAAAGCGCAAGACGTGCGTTTTCGTTTTCGCGGTTGTAATAGGCAGGGCGCTGCACCACATACCAAATATTATAGCGCGGACGTTTCGCCAGGCGTGAACCGACGACCTCAGTGCCGTCGGGCGCTTGCCAGCGGAACTCGGAGTTCGGCGAGACGTCGGTATTGACGCCGCGGTAGAACGAGGCAAACGGTATGCCGAAGCCTTGGTAGAGCTGCGGCATTTGCGAGATCTGTCCCCAGCCGAACGGGGAATAGCCAGTCTTGCTGACACCACCAAGTTCTTTGGCCTGGCGATGACCGAGCAGCAGGTTGCGAATGAGCGATTCACCGCCGACGCAAAATTCGTCGGGAAGCACAAACCAGGGACCAACAAACAAACGGCCTCCCTTAATGTACCGGACCATCTGCTCGCGACGCTCAGGACGGATTTCAAGGTAGTCCTGCAGAGGAATGGTCTGCGAATCCACGTGGAACGAATGAAAATCAGGCTCCTTCTCAAGGATGTCGAACAGCATATCGAGCATATAGACCAGCATGTGTCGGGTGCGCTGCATGGAGTAACGCCACTCGCGATCCCAGTGCGTGTTTGAAATAAAGTGGCATTGCGGCTTTTTTGTTTCGCTCATAATGATTCCTTCAAATATTATAGAATGATATTTGCAATCTCGTCGAAGTTTTCGCAGTAGTGACAGCACAGTTCCTGCGTACCGCTTTCAATAATGTTACCACCACCGAGGCCAATAGTTGGATAACCCGCCAGACGAATGGCGCAAACCCCCGCCCCGCTATCTTCGATGCCGACGACCGAGTTTCGATCAGCAAATTCGATACCAAGACCAACGCGCGCAGTCTCGGCGTACATCCACGGATGCGGCTTGGGCGAAAGTTCACCCAGCGTTCCGGGACTGCCCTTGCGAAGAGGGAAGCCAGCAGTAATGATGGCGTCGTAGAAATCCTTTGGATCGCCCATCCCAAGCGTCTTGAATGCATCAAGGATTTCCGGCCATGCTTTTTCGTAGAGACCGGAGGTCACGAGACCGATCTTAATACCCCGCTCCTTGAGCTTGTAAAGGAATTCTGCAACCCCTTCAGTTGGTGTAAAAGCCTTGGGTCTGCCGCGCCCCTCCATGATTTCGAGCATTTCGAAATGGGTGTGCTGAAAATAAAAGTCGCGCGCTTCCTCAACCGTTTTATCCGGACAGTATTTGCGAATACAGTGGGTCAGATGCTCGGACACGCTGTGGCCGGAAACGAAGGGGATATCCGCCTCCTCGAGTTGGAATTTTGGATTATCCAGCAGACTGGCGGTGGTTTTTTCAATGATCCAGATCCAGAATTTCTCAGAACGCACACTCGTTCCGTCCAAATCCATCAACACCGCCTTGATCGGCTTTTGCATTTCAACCTGGTGGACGGGATAGTAGGCCGGATAACCCATACTGGAGTTCACAAAAGCCAGCGATTTGTCATCAAAGCAGATAAACTCTACTTTGCCATCACCTGTCGCGGCAATGGCCTTCACACCATTCTGCCCAACCAAAAACGCGCCGTTGCTGGTCTTCTCAAGCAACCTAAAACCTGATCCAGTGGATACTTCTCCAATATTCGGGATATATACCATTTCGTTCATATCAACATTTTTCTGATTATTCTTTCGGTATAAGATCACGCCAATTGATTGAGGGGGTAAACTGTAATCGGCTGGTCACCGCGCTGGAATCAATTGGGGAGGCGAATCCGTGCAGTTTTTTCTCATCCAGTAACACTCCAGGATAATATTTTTTTATCAACGATAAGGTTTCCTCTTTTGCAAACGTATCTGGCGCTGCAACGTAGAATATCTCATGCCCAGGAACAGCCGCTTGCAGCGCCAGCCGAATGACAGTAGCCGCATCAACAGCATCCAGATACGACCAAAGGATTCTTGCGACTGCATCGGGATTGTTGCACCAATACTCGATCTTATTAGGGAGATTTTTTAATGATGCCATAAATGGGAAGCGGAAACTTGTAATCGAAAGTTCTGGGTAGCGCCGGGCAAAGCCATCAGCCATAGACTCTCCCAGCACTTTCGAAATGCCGTATTCATCCTGCGCAAGCACAGGGTGCGCCTCATCAATTGGAAAATAAGAGAGTTCAATCGGGCGGGTGTTATAGGCCAGCCCCAACGCCGACAGGCTGCTGGCAATCACAACTCGCTTTATACCGAGTGTACCAGCGGTTTGCAACACGTTATAGGTCGAAATAACATTGGTTTTAAACACTACTTCTGGTGGATGTTTGTGTGGAGCTGGTATCGCGGCCAGATGAACAATGGCATCAACGCCAGCTGCAGCCCCATAAACTTGCCCAAGGTCAGTTAGATCGGCCTGCACAGTACGCACAGAAGACGTTGCAGGAGATGGCTTCAAATCCGCACTAATTATACGATAACCATGCCGTTGCAGATCTTCCACCACGGCCTGTCCAAGCATGCCGCTCCCCCCGGTAACCAGGATAACTTCAGATTTATCGTTGTTAATAACCATGGACGCTACCATCCTCCCTGCGTGGTATCGGTAAATAATGCCGTTGGTACGGATATTTGGCTGCGAGAGCTTCATCGATATCAACGCCGAGACCCGGAACAGCATGTAATTTCAAATAACCATTTTCAAAATAAGGACCACCGCTAATGATGTCTTTTACTGCAGCAGGATGCTCAACCCACTCTTGAATACCAAAATTCTGGATCGCCAGATCAACATGGACAGAAGCTGCATCACCCACCGGCCCAATATCCCCAGGGCCATGAAAAGCTGTCAGAACTTCAAATGGTTCAGCAATCGCCGCCAATTTCTTAGCCGGCGTGATGCCACCGATATGAATGGGTGAGCAGCGCATATAATCAATCGAACGATTGATCACCATCGGCAAAATCTGATCCACACTACTGATCGTTTCACCGATCGCCAGCGGTGTTGTGCTTGCAGCCCGGACAAGTCCCATCGCTGAGGCATGTTCTGGCCCGATTGGATCTTCTAAAAACATCAGTTTGAATGGTTCAAGCTCTTTGGCCAGCTGCGCTGCTTCAATGGGAGTAAGACGGCCGTGGGCATCATGCAGAAGTTGGACATCCCATCCAGCCCTCTGTCGCACAACCTCAAAGAGATTGGCAACCGAGCGAAGATATGGATAGGGTTCCCATATTCCTTCGTAAGGCAGCCGATTTTGTTGAGCTTCCTCTCGTTTGGGGTCATCCACAGCCACGCCATAGCCGCCGGTTTGTCCCTCGACTGCTGCCTGGCATCTGACAACCCGATACCCTTTCTCGACCGCCGCAATGACTTTTTCTACAGTGTCTTCTGGTGTATTTCCCGAAGCGTGATAATACGTTAAAGCACCATCACGCGTCGGGCCTCCCAACAAAGAGTAAACCGGCAAGCCTGCGACTTTGCCTTTGATATCCCAAAGGGCCATATCCACAGCAGAAATTGCAGCCATCTCAATCGGACCGCCTCGCCAATAAGCGCCCTTATACAGCAGCTTCCAAATATCTTCAATCGCACCGGGATCACGGCCAATCAGCATGGGGGCGATATGTTGTTCGAGTAAAGTGGCAACAGCCAGCTCACGGCCGTTTTTCGTGCCCTCACCAATCCCATACACACCCTCATCCGTTACAACCTTAAGGAAAACAAAAGGCTGCTGCGCAGGACAGGTGACAATTACCCTTACGTCAATGATTTTCATTTATCGTTCCTGTTCAGAGTAGATTCCAGCAATTTGGTACCATGCAATTGTAAACAAGATACTTGGATGGCGCAAAATGTTGTGTCAACCATTTTATGACTTCGGGTCTTGATGATCAAAAATGAATTGATTTTCTGTTTGAATACTTTCTCCCCCCTTGGCCCATCTCCCAGCATTCAAAGATGAAGTGAGATGGGCTTAGAAGGAGAAGGGATAATGCTAATATAAGCATAACTGTAACTTCAGCGAAAATGCCAGTATAAATCTTTAAAGCTAATGGCATCTTGGCTTCAAATCACCCGTATATCTCTACCCTTTAACCGAACCTGTCAGGCCAGCCACGTAATAGCGTTGCAACAAGAAGAAAACAATAACAACCGGGATCACGACAAATAGAGAGCCGGCCATACGCACATCCCATTGAATCAGTTGTGACAAATCGAGTTGGCGTAATTGAAGTGGCAGCGTCTGCCATTCAGGCTTGGTCAAGACAATCGATGGCCAGGCATATGCACTCCAGGAGGACAGGAATGTCATAATGCCAATGGTCGCAACTGCGGGTAAAGACAGTGGCATGTAAATGCTCCGGTAAATACGAAATTCTGAGGCGCCATCAACCACAGCCGAATCATGCAAGTCTTGCGGGATCGCCTTGAAATAATTGCGGAACAAAAACATCGCAAACGGGGCTCCCCCATTAATCATTGGAAGCGCCAAACCAAGGTAAGTTAACCAATAGGGCGAGTTTGGGCCAATCATGGGAACTTGTAGCCTGAGCAGGACATATAAGGGCACCAAAACAGTCACTCCTGGCACAAGCAACATCGATAAAAAGAAGCCCAACAAAAGGTTACCTCCCTTGAATGGCAATACCGCAAATCCATACCCGGCCAATGAGTATAAAATGATGCTGCCGAGAATCACAATTGTGCTGAGAAACAAGCTGTTACGAAAATGTAGAAAAAAATCAAGTTTTTGCCAAGTCTCAATTAAGGTTGTGAAACTGGGGTGTTGAGGTATCAAAGAACTGCTTGTCATAATCTCGATTCGACCTTTCATCGTGGCTGATACCATCCACAAAAAAGGATAAACACTCAGAATCGTATAGGCAATAAGAAACAAAACACCTAAAAGCTTACCCACACTAAATGAGTAGCGAAGCCTCGAATTTATATTTTTCATTCGGATGCTCCCCGATTCCTTCGATTGAAGTACAGCGATAGCACAGATAAGCTCACGCCCAGGATAAATAAAGACCAGCCCAATGCGCTGGCACGCCCAAGATCCGGTACGCCCCAGCCGCCAAAAGCCTGTAAAAAAACCATCAAGCCTACAACAAGGGTATGCTCCGTCGGTCCACCAGCGGTCATCAATAATGGCATTTCAAAACCTTGTAAAGCGCTGCTTAGATTCAGAATGACAACAATAATCGTAATCGGGGCTAACATCGGCCAGACAACATAGCGAACCCGCTGCCAGGAGTTGGCGCCATCCATTTCGGCAGCTTCCAATATTTCCTTTGGGATTGTCTGCAGTCCAGCCAGGTAAAGGATCATGGCAAACGGCACGCCACCCCATATTGAAACCCCGATCAGCGCCCCCAGCGCAGTATGGATATCACCAAGGAATCCATCACTAACAACCCACGCAGCCAACCCGATTTTCTCCAGCAGCATATTCAATACACCGGCTGGCTGGTAAATCAGCTTCCACACATAGTATGTGGCAATGCCTGCGGTGGCCATTGGCAAGAGCAGCAGTGTTCGAAGAATCTTGCTGCCAAAATTTGTATTGTTCAGTGCAAAAGCTAATGGAAGAGCAATCGCAATAACCCCAACGGTGCCAAAAATCATAAAATAAAAATTATTGCCGAGTGCATTGATAAAACGATCAAAATTAGGCAAACCAGGCGTCAAAAATCTCTCGAAATTTTGCAAGCCAACAAAGCGACAGGTGGGAAGCGCACAAACATATTTCGGTAAGATCGTGAATTTTCCAAATCCGTTCCATTTATGAAATGCAAGCGCAACGGAGAAAACCACCGTATAAAGACCGACGAATAGCCATAAAAGGACAGCCGGCAAAACAAACCAGAATCCCTTGATATTTCTAAACACATTCCGAATCTTGATCATGATTGGTGTTTTCATAAATGGCCCTTATTGAATAAACTGATACAATGAAACTGCCTTGTCTTTCATATTGATTATTCCTTGCTGGCTTTACGAGGAAAAGAGGCTGAAAGATAAGGAGGGTTTGCAGATAAATCTGCAAACCCTCTCAATTTAATTATTGTTTAGGGTTCACCACATGGTTTAGGGTTCACCACGGCTTGTACGATCAGCTTTAGCGGCTGCATCCGCAGTTTGGAGATCGGTAAGGAGATCGCTTTCACCGGTAACCTGGTGCCAGGCAACATTGTCCATCGCGGCCCACACATCGCCACTTAGTCGTTGGCCATTGATCCAGGCATCGGTGGCGCGGTATCCATCGGCTGCAGTAGCGTAAGCACCAGCCAAGCCAGCCATCACATCACCCACAACAGCCGGATCGCTTGAAATGGCAGCACCGGGCAAGTCACCCGTCAATTTGGCGAAGGTCGCTGCACTGTCTGAGGTTGTCAGGAAGCGGAGGAAAGCCACAGCTTCTTCGGGGTGCAAAGAATGGGTGCTTACCATAACCTCGATCAAAGAGAACGGGGAGAGCGCAATCGGAATTTGCTTGGAGGTGGGAAGTGCCGGCAACGTGATCACAGCAATGTCTTCTGCTTTCATCCCATTTGCGAGCAGGAACCCAAGGGTAAAGCTGCCGCCAAAAGCTACAGAGGCGTTGCCTTGTGCAAAGCTGAGATCGGATTCATCGATTGTCAGGGCTGTGAAACCAGGATTCCAAAGGTTGCGCTCCGCCATCTTGCCGATTGTGCCATAAGCTTGCTGGACACATTCCGCGGTCAGGGTAGTGCCTGGTTCAGCATTCAATGCGTCAACATATTCCTGGACGCCACAATTCGTCATTGCCCAATCGTTCACAATCCAGTTGCGGAGGATGTCATAGAATTTTCCGCCAATTGTGGCACCTTTACCAGTAGCTTTCTGGATTCTTTCCATCATATCCAGAAACTCATCCGTATTGGCAGGAACGTAAGATGGATCGACGCCGGCTGCTTTCATCATTGTTTTGTTGAGGTACACAATGCCAAAGGAACCGACCGTGAGTGGCACGCTGTAAACTTCGCCAACAGTACGGGCTTTGGATAAACAATCGGCGTTGGCCTGGCATGAATCATAACGAGCTTGCGTGAATACAGATGTATTTTCAAAGGTGCCTGGCAGGAATCCTGAAGCCCATTCATAATCAACTTTGTCGGTGATATTTACAACTAAATCACTGGCTACCAATTCATCCCAGTGTCCCCCGCTCCAGTAGGAGATGATATCGGGCAGCTCACCGGACTGAGCGGATGTTTGGAGGCGAGTACGGTATGCGTCATCCGGGGTGATAAATTCAATCTTAACATTTACTCCGGTTTCTTGATAGTACTGCTCTGCCAAAGCTTCGAGGGCTGGAACGTGAAAATCTTTCCAGGTCCACATTGTTAGTGTAATCGGCTCTGTGGCCGGAGCGGCGGTGGCCGGGGCAGCGGTGGCCGGAGCGGCGGTGGCCGGAGCGGCGGTGGCCGGGGCAGCCGTGGGGGTGCCGCAGGCCGCCAGCAGCATGGTTGCGATCAGCAGCAAGCTGACCAGAGTCCAAAGTTTCTTACTCATATCTTTTCTCCTTTTTCTATTGAGTGGTTTGGAATGCAAAATTTGGGTGTACTTTATTTGTTATATGGCGAATTTTTGAATCACCTCCTTCACAAAAAGCAGTCATAATTTTAGGTAGCCTGAACAGAACTCAGCCAACAAGCGAGCTTCTGAACGCATATAAATAAAAATATATGCGTAAACAAACGATCTTTATTTCAACAGTTAATCGGTTCTCGGCAGTTGGGGCATTAGTTTGCGAGAGTCGGCATCCTGCCGAGGATGGGCTGTAGTGTTTCCGATCCGAAGTTTAACCGGTAGTCTTATGTGCCTTGATTCACGATCAGAATCCTGTATGAGTGGGAGAACTAGTTTGCCAACCTCCTGGCCCAGGCCATAAAAATCTTGTTCCACTGTTGTTAAACTGAAGGAAAGTAGATCGGGAAACAAGTCTAAACCATCGAATCCAGCAATTGAAATGTCTTGCGGTACTCGGATACCATTGTGATTGAGTACCGCGTACATACGATAAGTGGAGGCGTCATTATGAAAGAAAAGTGCAGTTGGTTGGCGGGAAATGATGAATTCAATCAACTCCTGGCCAAAATCATCGCTGGCGTCATCAGAAACACAACGTTTTTTCAACAGCATGCCTTCAAGCCCTGCCTCATTTATGGCTTTGAAATATCCTTTCTCACGTTCAACCAAGGTGCTGATGCGCTCAAGTTGGTATTCTGGCGAAAGAATAACCATGCCAATGCGCTTGTGCCCTAAATCAATCAGGTGGCGCGTAATCTCATAGGCGCCCCGCTCGTTTTCAGATGTTACCCAGTTTAATGTCTCACTTTGATCAAGGAAAAAACGGTCAAGCAGGATAACAGGTTTTCCTTGATCTTGAAGTTGCTGGATCAAAGGATAATTATCGGGATGCCCGGTGCTATATAACACAACGGCGTCGACATCAGAATTAAGCAACCCTGTAAGAATTTCGGATTCTTTTTTATGGTCGTGCTGGGATGAACGAAAAAGGATTTCACAATTCGCTGCAGAGAGCTGCTCCTCCAATGCGCTAAACATTTCAATTCCCACCCAGCGCACCATTGTCCACACAATAGCAACTTTAGGTCTTGAGTTTTGGGCCTGTGCTGAGGGAGGCAGAATGAGAGTCCCTCGTCCCGGCTGCCGGCTTAGAAAACCTTCAGCCTCTAAAACACTCAACGCACGGCGAATTGTTCCTCTGCTGAGATTGTATTGGGCAGCTATTTCATGCTCACCTGGCAGTAAAGAACCAATTTCAAATCCTGGCGTTCTTAATTTTGAACGCAAATCATCGGCCACACGGATGTATGTTGGTAGTAGATCGTAGTCAGAAAGTGGTTTTATGCTCATAACTGCGTAATACCTATGATCTATATGTATTGCGGTGAACATGTTTTTTAACATATACATGTATATCTTGTATACATGTACCATCGCTGTACATTAGTGTACATTTAAAAAATCAATCTGTCAAGACCCAAACTGACCTTTGCATTGACAGATCGAAAAAAATATGGAGACCTCAAGTAGAGTAGGACTAGTTACCGACAAGTTACTCGAACAGGAGATCTCCATTCAAATTGGATTGATCTTGGTGATTTTATGCACCGCCTTTTCGATGAGCCGCGTGTCGCCCGGAAAATCATCTGGGAATTTACGATCGCGATGTTTGCCAGTCAACTGATCATTAACCTGGTCATTTTGTATCTCTTTGCGCTGAGGGGACGTTAGTCATGCTATAATTTTACGGCCAGGGCCCGTGGCGCAGTGGTTAGCGCAGACGACTCATAATCGTTTGGTCGCAGGTCCCCTGACGGGGATGATATCCGAATCCTGCCGGGCCCACCTTTGCTGCAAATTGCCTTGTGCAATTAATGTTTCTGTCTGGGGGTATCTATGCCTGACTTCTCTAAAAGCTGTTTTGTCATGGCTTTTACTGCTTCGTGCATAAATATCTGAACTTGTTTCTATCAAATTGTTCTTAGATTACGGGATTTTGGTCCAAATATTTACGCAGTACTCTGTAGTTCTTCAATGTCGTTTGTTTCACTTGAAGTAATCTGTTGACCAAGCGCGGCCTCTCTCCTGTCAGGAGAAGTTTTTTTATGGTCTGGCCTCAGCCAGGAATTCCACTCTGGCGATCTCGGGACCCACGCTGGATACCAGAAAATCGAAAGAGACGGGCACATCCGCCATCAGAGTGGACGGAGAATCCCAGCGACGGACGCCGATCACGTTACCGGAGGCGTCGTAAGCGGTCGCCAGGACCCAGAGCGTGTTCGCCGTGCCCGCGCCGGTCAGCAGGACGCGGCCAGTGACTTGTGCGATCCGCCCGGAAGCCTCCACGCTGACCAGGGTATTCTCCAGCATCACCGGCAGGTAACGCGTATCCCCCGGCAGCAGGCGGATGGCCGTCAGCACCTGAGCGCGCAGGCCGGCATCGGCTGGCGCCGGCGGAGCGAAATGGATGACCAAGGGCATACAGGCGCCCGGTGCGAGAATATCGAGCAATCCATAGACAATCTGACTGGTGAGTTCCCGTCCGCCCGAATCCAGTAAAGTGAACTGGGCCGAAAGATTTTCGAGCGTCTCGGCATAGTCGTTCCGCACCAGGGCAAAACACCACAACCCGTTGTCCATCTCCGGCCAGCATCGTGCTTGCACCACCGGAAGCGAGGCTGGGGTGGGCGTCGGCTCGCCGGAGATTTCGCTGCCGGTCGGGATGACCAGCTTCGTCCCAACCGAGAGCGTCGTCGGCTGGACGTCCGGATTGGCCGCCAATAGCGCCTCCAGCGTAACACCATAGCGCTGGGCAATGCCGTTTAGAGTGTCGCCCTGGACGACAGTATAGGTGAACGTCGTTGGCGTGGGCAGGATGACCTCCGTCAGCGCGGGGATAAGCGTGGGCGTCTGAGAGGGGGTGACCGTGTGATATGGCGTGGCAGTTTCGAGGTCCGCTGTGGCCCCGCTGTTTTGCCCGCAAGCGGTCAAAGTCAAAAGAAGAAGCAGGCAAGTCAGGAATCTTTGCATGGACACAGTGCCCGCAATTAATCCCACCGGTAGATCCCGGCATCGTGTCCTTCTTCCCAGACCGGGGTGATGGCGTACGAACCGACCGGCACGATGGTCTTCAGGTGGGTAACAGGAGAATCGGGTAGATGCGCTTCAAAAGCGGAGAGATCTGGCATGTCACTCATATTATCATGACCGCCGCGGCATTTAGCGCACGGACAGCCCGCCCGCACCAGGAAAACGAATACAGGCTGGCGTGGTCATCGTCCCAGAGGACGGTCAATTCTCTTTTCTCGCGGTTAGCAGTGATCGAAATGGATTTCATGTTGGCCTGTAGTGGCGGACCAATGCCATCCCGCACCAGCGTTCGCGGCACGAACGGTGGGTTCGCCAGGGGCGAGATCGCAAAGCACTCCCGAAGAGGGTGTCAGTTGGCCCTTATTGCGAGATGGCCGTTAAATAGTCCTGCACGGCCCAACCAGAACGGTAGGGGCCAGTAAGATACCACCAGGTGTAACCATCGGCTTCTTCCGGCCCCTTCGTGACCAGGAAAACTTCTGAATCCAAGGCTGGGAAAAAATCAGCGCTCAGACCCGGTTCCGTGTGCACTCGCAGGCCTTCCCCGCCCGTACTGGGCTGCACATAGACGCCAATGGCAATCTGACCTGGCGCGGGGGTAGGCGAAGGCATTGGAGTAGACGAGAGCGGCGTCAGCGTGGGGGGCAGGGGGCGCGGCGTGGAAGTGGGGGCGGGAATAATGGTCAGTACGGAAGTGGCCGCGGCCAGGTCCAGGCGCGCAGCAACGGGACGCTCCAACAGGATGTATGCCAGGCTAGAACACAGGAGCATCGAGGCAATGACCAGAGCAGCGATAAATACTTTCGGGGTCAGAATTCTCTTCATCTCAAATGCAATTTTAAGCTTCTGCACAAGGCTTGCACAACTGCTGGCGAGCTTGCGGCGGCATCAGGATTTGTAATTTTTGCGGAAGAACCTCGAGCAGAACCCGCTGTGCGCCGAGCATCGGCTCTCCGTCCATCTGAATGGAAAACGGCGTATCTGACTCGATATCAACCTGACGGAACGGGATGCAACGCGCCTGGTCCGAGGTCAGGTGACGCCCGGATTGTATGTCGAAGAAGTGTCGGAAGGCATCAGCCAGAGTCGAGCCGGAGAGCAGCCACAGGTCCATTTCGCCGTCGTCCAGGTAAGCCTGGGGGGAGATTTGCGCCACTCCGCCCAGGTAATGTCGAATATTGCTTGCTACTGCCAGCAAATAATGCCCTTCCACTTGCTTTTCGTCAATAGTGACGCGCAAGTTCATGCCATGCCACAAGGTGAAGTTCGAGACGGTGGCGGCAAAATATTCCGGGACACTGAGATATTTCTCGAAGCGCTTGCGCGGCTCCAGTTTCCTGACGGTCATGGCATCCAGGCCGACGCCCGCCCACATCAAGAAGGGTTGGCCGTTGCAGAGACCCACATCAATTGAACAAGGCCTGACCTCGGCCAGCAGGCGGGCATTCTCGCGCAATAGATGCCAGCGCGGCCAGATGAAGGCCTTCATGCCCAGTTCCAGCGCCCAGACATTGGCCGTCCCTGCTGGCAACACTCCCAACGCCGTCTGCGAACCGATCAAACCGCTGGCGGCCTGCCCGGCGGTCCCATCTCCGCCAATGGCGAAAACGGCCCGAAAATTCTCCTGGGCCGCGATATGCGCCAGTTGTGTGGTATGACGCCCGTTGACCGATTCGGCCACTTCCACACGCCAGCCATAATCATTAAGCGTACGGATGACGCCGCCGATGAATGGACGGACCGAAACGCGCCCCGCAGCAGGATTATAGACAAGAAGTGCGTCTATCATGTCTATATTATACATGGGCAGGGGAGAATAAACGGCAAAAGTGCCGTGTTACAGAGTACTGCGTAAACATTTGTACCAAGGTCCCATAATTTGCAGGTAATTCGAGACAAGAAAATTCAGAAATCCATGCAAGAAGCAGTATAATCTGCGCAGGCAGCCTATGGACGTACCTCGTCTACTCAACAACCGTTATCAACTACTTGAACAACTCGGAAAAGGCGGCATGGCCGTTGTCTACCGCGCCCGCGATCTGATGCTGGAGCGTTTGGTGGCGGTTAAGGTACTGCGCGATGACTACTCGCGCGACCCGGCTTTTCTGGATCGCTTATATCAGGAAGCCAAAGCAGCCGCCAACCTATCCCACCCGAATATTGTCACCGTCCACGACTTCGGACTGGATAATAGACAACTGTTCATCGTCATGGAATATGTCCCGGGCGCGGACCTGAAGATGCTCATCAAACAGCGTGGCCGTTTTTCCCCCGACGAGGCTCTGCCATTGCTCATCCAGGCCTGCGCGGGCATCGGTTATGCCCATCGCGCGGGACTGGTACATTGTGACGTGAAACCGCAAAACATGCTGATCACGCCGGACATGCGCCTGAAAGTCACCGACTTCGGCATCGCCCGCGTCCTGTCCGCCATTCACCATCAAGAGCGGAGCGACGTGGTCTGGGGGTCGCCACAATACTTCTCTCCCGAACAGGCTTCGGGTGCAACTCCTTCCCCCGCCTCGGACGTGTACTCGCTGGGCGTTATCATGTACGAGATGCTGACCGGTTCGTTGCCCTTCCATGCCAGCACCGCCGCCGAACTGGCCCGGTTACATCGCGAAGCCGAGCCAGTGCCAGTCTCCGAGATTCTCCCAGATATTTCTCCTACTATCGAGCAAATCCTGACCAAAGTTCTTTCGAAGCAACCCTCTCAGCGTTACCGGACGGCTGACCAACTCGGACGCCTCCTGCTGAATTTTGGCAACGCCAAAAATTCTCCGGCGCTGGCTTTGACCCCCGAAGCAGTTTCCGCCACCGTTATTGCCCCGGCGATGACAGCCACCCCAGATTCCACATCCAACCCCGAGATTGACTGGGTTTCAGTCGGCCTGGGGTTGGTCGCGCTCGTCGCCGTGCTGGGACTGGTTCCGTTCTGGATGTGGGTTTATTTCGTGTATAATCCGCCCATTCGGTAATCCTCGATGCCCCCGTATACCATTGCTGCGTCCATCCTTTCGGCAGATTTCACCCGACTCGGCGAGCAAATTGCCGAAGCCGAAGCCGCTGGAGTGGATTGGATCCACGTGGACGTGATGGACGGCCATTTCGTGCCAAACCTGACCATGGGCCCGTTCATCGTCGAAGCCTGCCGCCGGGCCACCCAATTACCCCTCAACGTGCACCTGATGGTTGAGCATCCGGAAAATCTGCTGGAGGATTTTAGCGGGGCCGGAGCCAGTCACCTGATTGTGCATATAGAAACCTGCCCGGAGATCACCAGCACTTTGAAACTGATCAAGTCGCTTGGCTGCAAAGCCGGGATAACGCTCAACCCATCCACCCCTGTCTGCGACCTGGAACCCGCCCTGTCGCTGGCGGATGGCATCCTGGTGCTCACCGTCCACCCCGGATATTCCGGACAGAAGTTCATGCCGGAGGTATTGCCAAAGATCACCGCGATCCGCCACAGGTTGGACGAGATCGACTCGCCTGCCTGGCTGGAGGTGGATGGCGGCATCTCAGCGGAGACCATTTCCCAGGTCCGGGAAGCGGGCGCAGACGCCTTTGTCGCCGCAAGCGCGATTTTCAAGCATCCGAACGGTATTGCGGCTGGCGTCGAAGCGCTGCGAAAGAAATTGTCATAAATAACCATCTCCCTCTCCCATTGAGAGACGGGGATGGAAACAAAAATCACGGCTTGCGCCGTGACCTTGTCTGAGCAGATTAAAAACGATTACGCCGTCTTTGCCAGTGTGCGGATGCACTTAGCACACAGCGTCTTTTGCACCTTGCGACCATTCTCGATGACCGTTACCTTTTGCAAATTAGGACGGAAGGGACGGTTGGTAGCCCGATTGGAGAATGAAACGCTGTGACCAAAGGTAGTGGTCTTACCACAATGAGCACATTTCGCCATTTTTGTCTTCCTTTCTAACCAGATGATACCGGCCTGTTTTAGACAGGCGGCGTATTTTATCACGAATCGCATCCTCGTACAAGTCAAGTGTTATGTTATTAACGGTGTCTTCTCAATAAGTAGGAGAAAATGGGGATATGCAGGCGGCTTCGCTGCCTGCATATCCTCGCTCCCCAATTTATTGAAATGATACACTAAGCAGATAGAGGAAAACTATGGGAGAAGAGACGACCACTCTGGGCACTATTCGCATCTCGCCAAACGCCCTGGCGACGATTGCCTACCATGCCACGCTGACGTCCTATGGCGTGGTCGGGCTGGCTCCGAAAAATTTGGCAGAAGGTCTGACAGCCACCATCACGCGCGAACCGGCACATGGTGTTTCGGTGCATTACAACGGCGAAGAGATTGATATTGACATCCACATCATCATCGAATACGGCACGCGCATCACCTCGGTGGCCGACAGCGTCGCCAACGCGGTGCGCTACCAAGTAGAGAAGGCTTTAGGATTGCCCATTCACCACGTCAATGTACATGTTCAGGGCCTGCGTGTCAGCAATCCCGGCTAATTTTTGTTGAGGAGACTTTACAAGGTATGGATCCTGTTGTTCAAGCGCGGCTGGAGCGCTTCAAATCCACGCCGATTGATGGGCAAGTCCTCAAGAAACTGGTCGAAGCGGGTTTAGTCTGGTTGCGAGTCAACCAACAGACGGTTAACTTACTCAACGTTTTCCCCGTCCCGGATGGTGATACCGGCACGAACATGGTCCTGACCATGCAATCGGCCTACAATGAGATTGACAGCCTCGGCCACCACAATGTCGGCCAGATGGCCGCGGCCATTTCACAGGGAGCGTTGATGGGGGCACGCGGCAATTCAGGAGTTATCCTTTCCCAACTGTGGCGCGGCTTTGCGCGTGCCCTGCACAACCATGAGATCCTGGACGGTCCGGTGCTGGTACGAGCCTTTGCCGAAGCGCGCGACACCGCCTACAAAGGCGTCGTCCGCCCGGTGGAAGGGACCATCCTGACCGTTGCCAAGGATACTGCGACGGCTGCGGAGCAGGCTCTGCGCGAAACGGACGACCCGTACGAAATCCTGGTGCGCGTTGTCCCGGCGGCAGACGCCTCGGTGCAGCAGACCCCAGACCTGCTCCCGGTACTCAAGCAGGCCGGTGTCGTCGACGCAGGCGGTAAGGGCCTGTTCTTTATTCTGGAAGGGATGTTGCGCCACATCCAGGGTGAGCCGCTGGATACGCCTTCGGCGGTCGTCCAACCAATTTCGGCCATGAAACTGGAGAACGCCATGGAAGATATAGAGCCAGGCCAGGATTTCGAAGTGGTGGTGGATTTTGTCCCTGCTCAAGAGCTTAATCTTCAGAACTTCTACACTGAACTGGAGACAATGGGGACATCCATCCAGGTGGGAGAGGGCGAGGGCATGTACCGAATGCACATCCACGTCCCGACCGAGAATCGAAACAAACCGGTAGATTACATCATGGGGTTGGGTTCAGTTACCAAGGTTGCAATGGAAAACCTGGTAGCCCAGGTAGAAGATATTAACAAGAAATCCGCCAAGGGCCGCATCGAGTTGGCAAACATCGAGCCGGGACAGATCGCCGTGGTGACCGTTTCGCCGGGGCCGGGGATTTCACGCGTCTTCGCCAGCCTGGGAGTGGCGGCCATCGTCGAGGGCGGGCAGACGATGAACCCCTCGACGAAGGATATCCTGGATGCCTTCGAGAACTTGCCGACCAATAAAGTCATCATCTTGCCCAATAACAAGAACATCATCCTGGCCGCCCAGCAGGCCAAGGACGTGACCGTCAAAAAAGTGTACATTGTCCCCAGCCACAACATCCCACAGGGACTGGCGGCCGTGATGCACCTGAACACAGATGGCGACGTGGAAGCAGTAGCTACCCGGATGACCAAATCCATCGAAGACGTGATAGCAATTGAAGTTACCACGGCAACGCGCACAGTGGAGATTGATAGTGTTTCAGTGGAACAGGGACAGGTCATTGCACTGGTGAACGGTAAGTTGGCAGTATCGGCAAGTTCGGTGGAGGAAGCCTGCTTGGGGGCGCTGGAAAAAGCCAAAACTGACGATTACGAACTCATCACCCTCTTTTACGGTGAGGACCTTTCATCTGCCGAGGCCAACCGTATCGTTGACGCGGTGCGCACAGCATATCCCGCGCAGGAAATTGAAATACAAGATGGCGGTCAACCGCATTATCAATTCATCATCTCAGTAGAATAATCCAAAGCCTGATAGAGGTCGCGGACCCTCGCCCAACATCAACGCCATGTCCAACGTCTGCATCCTTACTGATAGCACCGCCCAGTTCACCCACCCCAGTTTCCTCGGGCGCGAACGGGTACACATTATCCCCTTCAATATCCAAGCCGGCTCGCAGCAGGAAGATAATCCCTTGCCGCGCAGTGCCTCAGTTAATCAGCGGCTGATTCCGCCATCTCCGCAGGAATTCGTCCAGTTCTATGCCCGGTTGGGCCGCGAGTATGATTCAATCCTGGTGCTCACCCTTTCCTCTCTGTTTAATCACACCATGGAACACGCCCTTTCGGCTTCTGCGCAATACAGTAACCATGCCACTGTAGAAGTGATTGATTCGCAGACCACTACTGTCGGGTTGGGAATGCTCGTACAGGTTGCGGCAGGCGCGGCGTCCGCGGGAGCTTCGCTGACCGAGATCGAGCGGCGACTGCGCGTCATCATCTCGCACCTCTATATGTTGTTCTGTATTCCAGAATTGACACACCTCGCCCACTCCGGTTATATGGGCTATGCCCAGGCACTGGTTGGCGAAATGATGGGAATGTTGCCCATCTTTACCTCTGAAGAAGGACGATTGGTTCCATTGGAGAAGGCGCGCACCCCGCGCCATCTGTTTGAGGTTTTTCAGGACTTTGTAAGTGAGTTCGAATCCCCGGTCTATATCGCCCTGGTGCGCGGTATGAACCACAGCACCTTGCGCACGCCTCCGCTGCGCCAGTTCGTGCAGGAAGCCTTCCCGGGGACGCCGTTCAGTGAGCATCCTCTCCAGCCGCACCTGGCAGCACTGTTTGGCCCACAGAGTATTGGTTTAGTTGTCATGGAAACATTGGAGTAGCTACAAACATGAAAATAGGTTTTGTTACTGACAGCACCTCGGACGTTCCTGCCAATTTGGCCGAACAATACGGCATTGAAGTCGTTCCGGCGTTGATCAACATTAACGGGAAGAGTTATGCCGATGGAGTGGGAATCAGCCGGGAGGAATTCTATACACGCTTGCCGGGTCTGAAACCGTCGCCAACAACTTCTGCACCCTCGGTCGGTTCGTTCCAGGAACGTTACGAAAAACTACTCAAGGCCGGAGCAGACTCTGTCATCTCGATCCATCCACCGAATGAATTGAGCGGCATCTTCAACGCCGCCCGGCTGGCGGCCCAGGAATTCGGTCCGCGCGTCAAAGTGCTGGATAGCGGACAGGTTAGCCTGGGCCTGGGCTTTCAGGTCGTTTTGGCAGCAGAAGCAGCAGCAAAAGGAGCCATTCAGAACGAGGTGTTGGCTCTGGTAGATAGTATTCGCAAGCGCGTGCGGGTGACGGCTTTGCTGGATACCATTGAATACGTCCGCCGCAGCGGGCGTGTCTCCTGGGCAGTTGCCATGATCGGCAGCCTGCTTCGTCTCCAACCGTTGCTCGAACTCCGCTACGGCATCGTCCATCGCCTGGGACAGGCGCGCACGCGCCTGCAGGGCATCGAGCGACTGGTCGAAACGCTCAACTCCTGGGGGCCATTGGAGCGACTGGCTGTACTGCACACCAACGCCGAATCCGCTGCCCGACAGTTACTTGAAGAGGTGAAATCGAAGGTAAGTACCCCGCCATTACTGGTCAACGTCACTACCGCTATTGGGACACACGTCGGCCCGAACGGACTGGGGTTCGCAGCCGTGCCGGTTTCCTGACTTTGCCTGGCTGATCCTGAAATTCAAAAACGGCGCCCACGCGGGCGCCGTTTTCCTTTTCCCTTTTTACCTTTCACCCTGCTTCTTACTCTAGATAATACGTCATTCTTTGTAACCCAATGGACGGGTCGAGGTACTGCACCCGCACACCTTCCGGGACGGCCAGGCTGATGGGAGCATAGTTCAAGATAGCCTCGACCCCCGCCTCTACCAATTGGTTGGTCACTTCCTGCGCTACTGATGCCGGGACGCAAACCATGGCCACCTTGATTCCGGCTGCCCGGATCGCTTGCACCATTTCATCCGCATCGCGGACGACGAACTCTCCCGCTCGCTCGCCAATTTTCGCCGGATCGCTATCAAAGACCATTGCCACGCAGAAACCACGGTCACTAAACCCCGGGTAGCGGGCCAGGGCGTGGCCCATATCGCCCATGCCGACCAGCGCCACGTCCCACACACGCTCTACTTGCAGGATTTCACGCAGCTTACTGACCAGAAAGGCAATGTCATAACCGGTGCCCTGCTTGCCAAACTCGCCGAATTGCGAAAGGTCCTTGCGGATTTGCGCGGCCGAGATGCCCACCTGCTCGCCCAGTTCCTGCGAAGAGGTGGTCTGTTGACCCTGCGCTTGCATATGCCGCAGCGCGCGCAGGTAAACCGGGAGTCTGCTGACAATGATATCGGGAATCTCTCGCTTATTCATGCCTGCTCCCAAGCATAGGTTTCTTGCTGCTTCTTGCATAAACCTCTGAACATGCCATGATCGAATTACTCGCAAATCATGGGGATTCGATTCAAATATTTACGCAGTACCCTGCAATAAACTTTACCATAAACAATCCATTTGTGCAATTCTTCATTTATTGATAATCTGCACGCTGAAAACTTCATTCCCCTGAATGGCGACCACCGACAACGGGAACGGGAAGTAATTTCCCCTTGGATAACCCAGGTTGGGATCTTCGGGCAAGGAAAGGAACGGCACTGCGGATGTAAAACCCTGTGCCGAGAGCGCCGCGTCGGTGCGGACCTCGACACTGATCCCGTTCAGCAGGCTCCATGTCCATGAATGAGGGGCGAGCGAAGGCAGGTAATCCGTTGGATTGGAATAAAACGCTTGTGGATCCACCGCCAGGGGAACACGCGTGCTCACCGGACCCGGGACCTGATAGCACACTTCGATGCCCTTTCCCATCATCCGGTAGGTTTTGACCTGGCTTCCATCCGGGCTGGTAAAGATGATACCGTCGGCAGTAATGCCCGGTTTGTACTGCACCCACGCTTCAGCGTCGTCAGCGAACGCACCAGGGATCACGCTCGGATCGGCAGCTTCGCCGCGCTCCAGCCGCCACTCGGACGGGTCACTCAGCCCGACGGTGAACTGGCTGGATGGCCCAACCAGTTGGTGAGGCCCGGCATTATCAAGATAGAAAAAATTTGTCAGTCGGGCCCCGGAAGGGTCCATAATGGCAAAATAGTTCTGATTTGCCAAGATACATTCGGTTTGACCGTCGGCATCCAAATCGTCCGCACAGTCAGCACGAGAAACCGGATTTTCCGCCCAACGCACCGCCGCCAGCAATTCACCCACCTGGCCGAGGTAATTTGCCTGCAAGGCTTGCAATTGCGCGTTAGTTGCAGGTGCAGTGAGTGTCAGATATGTCTGCCAGGCAGACTCGGTGATGGCGTTGTCCGGGGCAGAGCGCAGGGCCTCCAGCCAGGGAGAGGATTCCGCCGTTTTCGGCCGAGGCGCTATAAAGTGTTCGTGTTCCCCCATCGGGAAGACGAGCAAGCTATAGCCATCCAATGGCTGGATCCACGGATGAGAGGCAATCCACTCAAAGGTGGGATACGCCATGTCGGAATCGCCCCAAGTGGAATGGGGCAGGCTGCCACCCAGCACCACCAGGTCAGAGGGATCGGGCGAAAGGGCTGCCTTGACCAACGCCCGCCGCACATCCAGTGAGGGACCATCTTCGGTGGCTTCAACCACATCTGCCGCAGGCAAGGGGATGAGCCGGGTCCCGCCGAAACGCGCCAAGTGAGAACGATCGGTGAGAGGAAAGAATTGGGCGCGGTAGCCAGGAATCAATGCCTGCCCTGAGCTTGCCGAGGAGTCCAAGGAGGAAGCGTTGTAGACGAACTGGCTGACAGGCAGGCCGAATCCGGTTGCGGCGCGGCGGCTGAGGCCCAGGGCAGTGTCAGTAGGTTCGCTATAAACAACATCTGGAAGAATCAGCAAGCCCCGGCCATTCAAACCTTGAAGATACAGGATACCGTCCATAAAGTCCAGAGCAGCCAGGCTGGCGGGAGTTTTGATATCCAGTAATGCCACCGGGAGGTTGTACTGCGCCGCACCTTCCAGGATATGCTTTAGACCGTGGCGGTCGCCGAGCGGACCGGTGTGCGCCCCATCCCAGCGGCGTAGGGCCTGGGCAGGGGTGGTGGCCGGGAAGTCGTCCCAGAAAGCCACCAGGAGCGGAGCGCGGGTCACCGGTGGCTGGGCATCGGAACGAATATCGCTGGCTTCGTCCGCCGACGAGACGGGATCGGTTGTGTAGGTAGAAATGGCGAGGTGGTAGCGCTCGCCGATAAAGGCCCGGTTTAGGCTAATCGTAATGGTATCCAGCCAGGGGTCCTGGACGACACGCGGCCAGATGACCGGCCTGCCATCCTCAATCCCTGTGGTATGGACTGCACCGGTGGAAGAAATCTCTATCATCAGGGGACCTTGGTAAAAATACCCGCTATCCCACAAGGAAAGTTCGAGTGTATATTTGTCGCCGGCGTCAATATCCAACAAGTCCACGCAGATATCCACGTTCAGGTCAGTAGTCCGGGTGTAGACCGCGAGGATGTCCGTAGCGGGGGTGGGAGCGTCTAGGGGGTCGAGCAGGCGCAGGTCGGCGTAGACCCATGGACGGTAAACAGGCTGCCGGTTACAGGAGGTAGTCACCAGGAGGTAAAAGGCAGCCAGCAAAATGAGGAAGAAATGGAGTGGCTTAGAATTCATGCGTCCAGTTCAATGCGCTCGCGCGGTAAGGTTTTTGCATGTCTCAATTGTATTATTAAATCAGCATATCAACCATGACTGGCTCGCAAGCACCCAGCGACCCGACGTTTATCCAGTGTATAATGATTGTTGTCAGATGTACAGCTTCTATATAACTATCTTCTGCAAGGGACGCCAAACATCCACACATAGACCCTATCACGGCTTTAACTGTCTGGAAACCGAACAATGAGCAGGCCAAGCCAATCTGCCCGCAAAAAGTCTGAGCGAATCGAATCCTTCGACGATCGTGTAGGTATACTCTTCGAAGAACTCGAATTTGCGATTCAATGGCAACGGCCATCCATATTGCTAGTCTTCTACGAATCAGAATATACACGCGCCGATGCAGAACTTGCTCTGGAAAAACGATTGGCTGAAATTGGGCAAGCCGTAGTGCGATTCGCAGTCAACGAGAAGCAATTTGATGTTCCCCTGCTTCTTTCCAAACGCTCAGACCGAGATCGCTCTACCTACTCTATCACTGGTCTATCCTGGGGAGGGGGAAAGAAGAGCGCAAATGCTTACCGCGCTCTCAACATCCGTCGAGAGTATTTCGTAGATTATTCCATCCGGGCAATTTTCTGGTTGACAAGAAATGAGGCGATTGAATTGTCGCATTATGCCCCAGATTTTTGGGTCTTCCGCCACCGCGTTGTGGAATTCAACGATCCCTCCAGGCCAGGACATGTTGTACTATCAGCAGTTAAATTGGCAGGGCGCGACCAAAAATCTCAGAGTCAGAGTAAAAACCTTGACGAACAGATCGTCATGCGCGAATCATTGCTGGCCGATCTGCCCGAACAGGAGGAATCCGTCGCGACACGACTCGACCTGCTCTACACGCTGGCCGCGCTGTACCAGGAAAAAGGGGAGTATTATGAATCGATCAAGCGCCTGAAACAAGGGATAGGCCTTGCTCAACAATTAGACGGCGTCGATCTGTTAGCTCAATTTTGGGGCCGCCTGGGGCCTGTCTATCTGGACCTGGATAATCCCAAAAGCGCCATCCGGGCTTACCGGAAAGCAATCCGGCTCACTCCCCAGGATGCCGGGCGCTGGAGCAGCCTGGGGCAAACATACCTCGTTCAGGGTCGCGTGGACGCCGCCCGGAGCGTTTTCAGGAAAGCCATCAAATTTAATCCCCAGGATGCTACCCCCTGGACAGGTCTGGGGCAGGTCTACCGCATATCAGGCCGCACCGAGGATGCCCTTAATGCATATCGCAAGGCAGTCCAATTCGCCCCGCAGGATGCCGACGCCTGGAACAACCTTGGTATCCTTTACATTGAAGCGGGACAATTACAAGATGCTTTGAAAGCCTGTAATAAAGCTGCCAAACTTGCTCCCCAAAATGTCCTTTCCTGGAACAATCTTGGGCTCATCTATCGCATCGAGAAGCATTTCTCTGATGCTATAATTGCATATCAGCAAGCTATCGCGCTCGACCCGCGCACTCCCACTGCACATGTATCATTGGTGGCATGTTACCGTCTGTCAGGAAAGAACGTTCTGGCTGAAGAGCAGATAAAACTTGCACGACCCATCATGAGAAACGAGAGCGAATATAATAGAGCTGTCTTCGAGTCTGTTTGTGGCAATGTCACTAAAGCAATTGACCTATTAACAATCGCCTTAGAGGAAAAGCAGGTAGGAGTGGATTGGCTATATCGTGATACTAATCTCGACTTCATTCGCAATGATCCACGCTTTAAACTATTGCTAGAAATGGGTAAGCCGGGTTCGGACCAACCTGACAAGGTTGATCAATAGAGCAGTATAGCCTACGATAGGGTTGCTCTCTTGAAAGCGATCTGTCCATGGTAATTGCAATTGTTTTATCGGTCATAGGGGTTGCTATAACTATCGCCATTTGGGCCTTCCGAAGGCGAATGGCGCGCGGGGCCATAAGCCTGATCGTTTTCTCGTTCGCGCTAATGGCCTGGTCAATCGTCTTTGGACTTTATTTGGACGGCGCTCGGCCGAATGGATTAGTATGGCTGAGTCTGATCTACCTGAGCGCGACTGTTACATCAACGGCTTTATTAACATTCACACTTGCTTACACCAACCACGAAGAGTGGTTAACCCGGTGGAGCATCATTGTTCTGGCGGTTGAGCCTCTACTCACGCAGATATTATTCTGGACCAATCGCTGGCATGGTGTTTTCTTTATTAGCAGGCCAGACACCATCGGAACAGTGCTGACCGCCGGTCCATGGTACTGGATTAATGCAACCTACTCCGATGGCCTGATAATACTTGCACTCATTCTGTTGACCCAGACCTTTGTTCACAAATCAAAGCAATACCTGCTCCAGTCCCTCACGATTGCCATTGGAATATTTATCCCAATTCTGGTCAAAATTTTAAGTCTGGCCGGCTTTGCGTCTGTCTCCTATTTAGAACTGGCCCCAGTTTCGTTTGCCATCACAGGCTTATTGCTCAGTTATGGCATCTACCGTTTCAGGCTATTGGATCTTGTACCTATCGCGCGAGATGTAGTTGTTGAAAGCATGAGCGACGGTTGGATGGTGATGGACACGAACAATCGGATCGTGGATCTAAACCCAGCCGCAGAGGCCCTCATCGGACTTCCGCGTGAAATGATCTTCGGCCAACCAGCCGAACATATTTTATCGAATTGGCCCAAGCTTAGCCAGGAACCCCCATTTCGTGAACTGGAAATAAAGGGTAGCGTAAAATTGCACGGGGAATGGCGCTATCTTAACGTGCGCATCCTGCCCCTGATCAATCCATCGGAACAACAAATCGGCAAGGTTGTTTTATGGCGCGATATCACCGAACGCAAGATGTCAGACGATGCGCGGCAAAGAGCAAGAGATGAAATGTTCGTCCTCTTACACTCGATTTCTGGTGCGGCCAGCCAGACCTTGAACCTGAACGATTTTCTGGCGGAGTCCATTTATCAGATCGTCTACTCGTTTCAAAGTCAGGCCAGCATAATCTACTTGTTAGACGATAGCGATACTGAAGCGGGTGTACCCAAATATTATGTGGCAGCTCATCATGGAATCGCGAACGATAACCTTAGTTACTTGTCTTCATCGTCAGAAATAGCTGAAATAGTGACATGGGTTCTTGAACATAAGGAACCCTTCTTTGTTCCCGATGTCTGCACGGATCCTCGCCTCCCCACGCAAATGCAACAATCGGGCATCAAATCACTGCTGATGGCGCCTTTGGTAACGGGAGAGAAAGCGTTAGGCGCGATCAGTCTGATGAGGAAAGACGGCTCGCCCTATGAGCAGGACGAAATTACGCGCTTGGGGGTCCTCGCCGAGGAATTAGCCTCTCTCATCTACCGTGATCGCCAACGCCAACTAGCCATAGTCCTGAAAGAGCGCCAGCGGTTGGTTCGCGACTTACATGACTCGGTGACCCAGAAATTGTATGGCTTGGTTGCTCTGACAGAGGCAGCTCAGGCCAGCTTGGAAACCGGAGCCGCAGTGGATCCGACTCAAGTTCTAGCACGCATTGGCGAGAACGCCCGGCAAGCTCTAAAGGAGATGCGTCTATTTCTTTTTGAGATGAAACCCGTTGATCTGGAACGCGAGGGGCTGATAGCAGCCTTGCACCAACGGCTGGCTGCTGTGGAGGGTCGAGCCGACATTAAGGCTCGGCTGCTGGCAGATGATAAGATCAATTTACCCCTGGAAAAACAAATCACATTGTATTATATTGCACAGGAGGCTTTAAATAACATATTGAAACACGCAAATGCTAGGTCCGTGATGATCCGCCTGAAAAAGAGGAAGACCTCTATCGTGCTCGAAGTTGAAGACGATGGTCGTGGTTTCGATCTAAAAACAGCGGACAGAGGCGGCATGGGATTACGTACCATGCAGGAAAGGGCCGCCGCGGTCGATGGCAAGCTAAAACTCGAATCGGTCCCGGGAAAGGGCACAAAGATAATCGCAACAGTCAGTATTAATAAAACCTCTTCCACGATTAATAAAGGGAAATGAAATGAATAAAATACGTTTACTTGTTGTGGATGATCAGACGGTTGTCCGAGAAGGATTGGCAGCCATCCTGGCTAATTATTCGGACATTGAGGTGGTAGGTCAAGCAGAAGACGGAAGCCAGGCATTGAAACTTGCCCAGCAAACTCAACCGGATGTCATCCTGCTCGATTTAGTGATGCCTAATATGGACGGACTCACGGCCATCCCAAAAATCAAGGAGGTTGCGCCAGAGACGCGCATCCTGGTCGTTACCGGTTTTGCCGAAAATGACCGCGTTTATCAAGCGATCAAGGCAGGAGCCTTAGGGTATATTCTCAAGGATGCTACGCGCGAGCAATTGTTACAAGCCATCCGGGACGTGGCCCAAGGTCGTGCATCTCTGCAACCTTCGATTGCGGTCAAATTGATTCAGGAGATCAACCATCCTTCCGAGTTGTTGTATACGGCAGATCCGCTCACACGGCGCGAATTGGAGACTCTACTTCTGATCGCGCGTGGCATGAGTAATCAAGAAATCGCGACAGAGCTCGTCGTCCATGAACGGACAATAGCGAAATACGTCAGTAGTATCTTAAATAAACTTCAACTTGCCAATCGTACCCAGGCCGCGCTTTATGCGCTACGAGAAGGATTGACCGATTTGACTGACGAATAGCACCTGCAAGGTGGGCGAGAATCAAGCCCTGGGCTGCTTTCCAACAGACTCGAACATGTCTGAATAAAAATCTGGATTTCAGTTGAAATCCAGATTTTTATTCATACACAATAGACTCTACAACTCGGTACGAGAATCGCAACTGGTCAATTTTAATACTATAAAACGGCCATTTTTTGCATAGAGCGATTCTTTTTTGCGACATGTATCCGCTCAGTTAAGGTAGGCATTTTCCCCCTGCCAAGAACCATCGTTTATGGATACCCAAGCCTTGGCTTAATACCTACAATAGAATTCACAAGCAGATTATCTGCTGATTCAAATTCCTTGTTGGTCATCGAGAGCAAATATGTTCCTCGGTCAATATCAATTAATCTTGGACAGTGATCATTCCCTGCTCACTCCTGTACCATTTCGCGAACTGCTCGCTGATGGCGCTTACATCACGCGGGGGTTCGAACAAAACTTGTTAATAATGGGTGACAAAATCTTTCAAGAGATATATAAGCGGGTTGTCGCGTTGAACCTTGCCGATCCACTTGCGCGTCTCTTACTCCGACTGATCCTCGGCAATGCTTCCAGGCTTGAAATGAATGAGTCCGGGCGTATGCTCATCCCCCATAATTTGGCCTCATTTGCCGGCCTGGAGAAAGATATCATACTGGTTGGGCAGGGTGACTACTTCGAAATTTGGGCACCGGTGCATTGGGAAAAGCAATCTACCAAATTGCTAGACACTGACGCAAACACAGAGCGTTTTGCCCAACTCGATCTCGCCTCACATTGAAAACCCTTGCAGGTACTCCTTCATAATTTCTTGCACAACGAGAGGATATCATGAGCGAATTTGAATACACTCTGGCCACCGATTTCGATCGTGCCTGGTTAAATTTCGAACTTGACTTGCCTCTTAGACCCGGTGCGAACGGAGAACCCAATCCTTTTTATATTGATCGGCCAGGGAATCCGATTGCCGAATTAACCGACGCACTTTTGGCGCCTTTTTATCGTCCGCCGAAATTTTTCTTCTCCGGGCATCGGGGTTGCGGAAAATCAACCGAATTGCTGCACCTGATGGCCAACCCTGCCATTCAAAAAAAATACTGGCCCATTAATTTCAGCATTCGAGAAGAAGCGGACATCATTGACCTGGATTTTCGTGACATACTGCTGGCTATTGGCAGTCGAATGTTTCGGGATTACCGCAAAGCTGGAGGGCGATTGCCCGAGCAATTACTCAAAGAACTTAATGGCTGGCGAGGAAAAGTCGAAGAAGAGGTGAAAACGATACACACTGGACGTACAGCCTTTGAAATCGGTGCCGGCATCGACGCCTTTTTCTCTAACACCGGCCTCAAGATGAAGCTGGAACCGGCCACCCGGGCTGAAATACGACAGGTATTTGAAAAAGATATCACCGGCCTCATAGCTGTAATTAACAACATTGCGACTGCAATCTACAGCAAAGAACACCGCATCCCCCTCATCCTCATAGATGACTTGGACAAACCGGGCCTGGACGAGGCGCGTGCCATATTCCATGATCGCCGCGAAATCATGATGCAGCCGAATTGCGCAATCATCTACACGGTCTCGAGCGCCCTGTTTTACAGTAAAGAATTTGACGCCATCCGAGATCAGGCCGTTTTCCTGCCGAATATCAAGTTGCATCCTCATGTCGAGCCGGAGGTGAAAGATAAGGAAGGATACCAGACTTTGCGCCGCTTTGTGCATGTCAGGATAGATACCAACCTGGTTGATAGTCTGGCCCTCGAGGATGCAATTACATTTAGCGGCGGCGTGTTCCGGGAAATGGCCCGGATCATGCGCACGGCCATTGGCCGTGCACGACGTCGCAAAGCGGTAAAAGTAGATATTGTTGACGTTGAATGGGCAACAACCGAGATTCGCAACGAGTATCGGCGCATTTTGGATAAAGAAGATATTGAAATATTAAAAAAGGTTCACGAACAGAACTGTCTCGAATATGACGGTCGTTTACGACCTCTTCTACAATTATTGGCAATTCTGGAATATAGAAATGGCGAGAATTGGTGTGATGTCCATCCCGTCTTAAGGAGGCTATTGGAATGATTGGTACCTGTCAGACGAGCTCAGGCGAAGCTATCTATACTGAGCCTTTCGAGGACCGGATTGACATACTCTTTCGCGAACTGGAGCTTGCCATAAAATGGCAATGCCCTTCCGTTTTACTATCAATCTACAGTTCAGAATACGTTCGCGCAGATGCTGATATTGCCCTAGAGAATCGCCTCCATGAGTTGGGACAGAGTGTCCATCATATAAAAGTAAAAGGCCAAGACGATGCGGATGTTTCCTTGATGATATCCGAGTTGGCCGACTTAAGTAATGTGGTCTTTTTCGTTGATGGTCTACGCTGGGGAGGCGGCGAGGAAGACTTCAATGCCTATCGCACCTTGAATAATCGCCGGGAATTCTTCATCGAGAATCAAGTCCGAATTATTTTCTGGTTAACTGAAAACGAAGCCGTTGATTTAGCTCACTATGCTCCCGATTACTGGGCATTCCGCCACCGCGTCATTGAATTCGTAGACTCACCAAAGCCCGAGCAGATTTCGCCGCGCGTCTTAGAGTCTGCTTGGCAAGGGATTGGGGAATTCATTGATACCACGGAGGACCTGGATGCAAAAATTGCCCTGCGCACTGCATTATTGACCGACCTCCCGGAAGGGAATGAATCAACTGCTGCGCGAGCCAATCTATTGCTGACATTGGGCATGTTACATTGGCGTAGGGGCGATTACGAAAGAGCAACCCAATTCCTGAATACCGCCCTCGACCTTGCTGCCAGACTCCAGGATAATTGCTTCGAGGCTCTTTGCTTCAACGCCATCGCCCTGGTCGAGACGGATTTGGGCAGGACCAAAGAGGCTATTCAGGCCTATCAAAATGCAATTGAACTGGCACCGGAACAAATCTCCCCATGGAACAACTTGGGTAATTTGTATAGAAAGCTCGAACAACATGAAGAGGCCCTTGCTGCCTTCCAAAAAGCAATTGAGCAAAACGCCACGGATGTAGTGAGCTGGAATGGTTTAGGCAATCTGTATCATATACTCGGACGCAATGATGATGCCATTTATGCTTTCCTAAAAGCCACCGAACTCTCCCCCGATTACGCCCTTTCTTGGAGCGGCCTGGGAACTTCTTACTCAAACGAGGGGCGACTCGATGACGCTCTTGCCGCGCATCAGAAAGCCCTCGAGATTGATCGCCGCACAATCAATTCCTGGCTTGGTTTAGGGGATATATACAGACTGCAGGAGAACAGCGAAAATGCCAAGATGGCATATCAAATAGCAATAGAAATTGATCCCAAAAATGCGCGGGCGTGGAACGAATTGGGAATTGTCTGTTACAACACCGGGGCATACGATGAAGCTATTCGTGCCTATACCAAGGCGATTGACCTCGACTACGATTGCGGACAGCTATATAGCAACCTGGCAACAATCTACGTTAATCAAGGCCGCCTCGCGGAAGTAATTCCTCTGCTCCAGAAAGGGATCAAACTCACGGACAACGCAGTGGACAAGGCGCTCCTATGGAACCGGCTGGGAGACGCTTATCGAAAGCTGGACGATTATGATAATGCCGTTGCCGCCTACCGCAAAGCCGACGAACTCGACCCTGAAACTAACCATCCCAAAGACGCGCCGTCGCAAGCCGAGGCAAATTCCGATCCCGTTGCACCTCCGAAAGACGATTCTGCCAATCCAACAGTGAATATCGAACCCGAAACCAGCCAGGAAAAACCCCCGACATCAGAACCTCCCGACCCCGTCATTGTCTGCGCGACAAATGAAGTACGTGTAGCGAACGATGCAGAGCCGGTATCGCCTAAGTCTGACGTTGAGTTTGCAGAGTGGCTAGACAAGCTAGGAAATATATCGTTTACCTCCGCACAACCTGAAGAAAGAAGCGCAACCGGGCAAGGTTCGATGGAAATGGCGCATGTGGGCGAAACCGAAACGGTTCCAGAAGTACCCTCCACTGCCGATGAACCGACCTCGCCCGCCGAGGAAGACGCACCAAGCTCACCTGAACCAGTGCCTGTGATCCTGGCCAGCCAGATCCCCTCAGATACGCCCGCCGGAGATGACACTTCAGAAAGCGTAGATTCTGCTACAGAATCCGATCAGATAGAAAAAGCCGATGTAACTACAGATGCTGAACCGGAGACGGGCAAGGCATCTCATTCGGCATCAGCCAATATTGACGATTCCACGCCACATGCAGATGCGCCAGAAAACAAGGTCAATGACCAGCCCCAAGCGAATACCGACGCGAAAAACGCACAGATTTGGAACGAGCTGGGGAGCATCTACTACAACACTGGGGCATACGATGATGCCATCCAAGCTTTCAGTAAGGCCATTGAACTGGATCAATCTTATGGATGGCCCTATAACAACCTGGCGTTAATTTACTTTCATAAAGGGCGTTACGCAGAGGCAATTCTGTTATACCAAAAAGCGATCAGGCTCTTGGGAGAAACCAAAGAGAAGGCACTTCTCTGGAATCGGCTGGGGGATGCCTACCGGCGATTGGATGAACACGACAACGCCGTCATTGCTTATCAGAAAGCCGTTGAACTTGACCCAGGTCATGTGTCTTTGCTCACTCGAGCACGTTTCAGTTTATTGGGCAACTGTCGGGCTTGATCAATACTTGTGTCCGAAAGCGAGGAAGCAATGAGTGAACTTGAGATTTGGAATGAACTGGGAAATATCTATTACAATACCGGGGCATACGATGAATCCATTCGTGCCTATACCAAGGCGATTGAACTGGATCAGGATTGCGGACAATCATACTGCAATCTGGCATCAATCTACGTTAATCAAGGGCGCGACGTAGAAGCAATTTCCCTGCTTCAAAAAGGAATCGAACTCCTGGAAGAGGCAGCGGACAAGGCGCTTCTATGGAACCGACTGGGAGATGTTTATCGAAAGCTGGACCAGTACGATAATGCCCTTCCCGCCTACCGCAAAGCCATTGAGCTTGACCCGGATAATGTCACCTTCCAAAACAATCTGGCGATAACTGAACTGGATTCGGCGCACATTACTCCCGAAAGTAACGTCGAAGGCTCAGAAACTGTCCCCGAACCTGAGAGCATTCAAGAGAATTCCCCATCGCCCAATTTGCCCATCGGAGAATCAGCTAGCCCTGAGTCCGAAGAGACAAGTACAGCCGTATCAGATTTGACAGAGACTGGAGCGGTTCCAGAAACACCCTCCACCCTTTCAGTCACAACCGAGGACCCTGAGGCCGCTTGCTGGGTATTTAAATCCGATGAATCTGCTTCATCAGCCGAGGAAGCCACACCCAAAAAATCACCTGAACCAACGCCGGTGATCCTGGGCAGCCGTATCCTCTCGGATGTGCCCGTTGAGAATGATGCGGCAGAAATCCCAGGCCAGACAGCGGAATCGGCCGAAGTAGAAAAACCTGACACAACCATTGCTCAGACAGACCAAGCCTCCGCATCTCCAGAAGCAAGCCTGGAGATGACATCTGAGGCAGAAACAGACGACACCGACAGCCCCAGCCAACAGATAGACACGGCAGGGAACGAAATCGCTAGCCAAACTCAGGCCGATCCAACTACAGATGCTCCGGGGCCTGCGAGTGCGGAAACTTCGGAGGTTTCATCTTCTCCCGAAATCAAAGCCGAGGGCTCCCATGACGAGAATGATAAAACTTCGTCCATCAGCCAACCGGAAATGGACGAATCAACCAAGACACGCGCGAACGCGTTGATACAGATGGGAATACTGCACTGGCGCAAAATGGATTACGAGAAAGCCTCTCAATTCCTGAATACTGCTCGCGACCTAACGGCCGAGTTCCATGACAACCGTTTCGAAGCCATCTGCCTCAACGCCATCGCCCGCGTCGAGACAGATCTCGGGAGGATCAGCTCAGCCATCCAGGCTTATGAGCGTGCTGCTTCTCTCGATCCAGAACATATCTTCCCCTGGAACAAGCTGGGCACTTTGTATTGCCAACTCGACTGGTACGAAGAGGCCATGGCTGCTTTCAAGAAGGCAATCGAACACAATCCCAAGGATGCAGTCAGTTGGAATGGCCTGGGGGATGCGCATCATAAGTTGGGCCGCAACGAAGATGCTATTGCTGCTTATCAGCTAGGAAATGTATTCGACCAGCAAGGCCATGAAGAGGATGCTATTACGATACACCAGGTGGCATTTGATGCCGACCAGGAGAATCCGCGGATTTGGAAAGAGATGGGGAATATTTATTATGACGCCGGAGCCTACGAGGATGCCATCAATGCTTATACCAAGGCAATCGAACTCCTGGACGAGGCAACAGACAAGGCACTCCTGTGGAACCGGTTGGGAGATGCATATCAACAACTGAACAATCACGACGACGCCACTGCCGCCTACCGTAAAGCCGTCGAACTCGACCCTGCCAACGCCGCGCTCCAAGACGGTCTGGCAAAGGTTGAATCGGCTTCGGAGCATTTAAACACCGAGACCGATACGAAAAGCCCGGAACCCGTAACCGAAGCTGACCAAGAAAACCCTGCCGCGTCCGAACCCATCGTTGAAGAATCGGCCTCCTCGAAACCTGAGGGGACGACCCCCACTGAAGTTGAACCGGATTCTTCTAGAAAGACTGAACGAATAGATGAAACCGGGACGGATCAAGAAGTGCTATCCAATCTCCCAGACTCGGCTGAGGACCCTGAGCCTGAAGCTGCCTACTGGGTGTTCAAAGCCAGAAAACCGCTTGGAAAGCCCTCTCAACCAACCGTACGGCCCAGCATTGCCGTTGCAGGAGCAGCTGTAAGCGCCGCCAAACCATCACCGGCCATTGCACTGCCTCAATTTACTGACCAAGCATTCTTGAATGACCATCTGCTCCTTGACACCCATAAAGATGCCAGTGTGATCGTAGTTGAGCAAGCGCCGAAAACAGAGGAAGCAACGGAGATGGAGTATGTTAACCCTGTCGCTGCTCAAGATAACCAGGACAGCACAGCTTCGGAAGTGGAACCGGAGGCAATCGAGGCGTCCGACACCAGGCCGGTCAAGATTGACGCCCTCAGCTTGCAAGCAGCCATGGCAGGCAATCGAATTGCCGATCAATTCGAAAAGAATTTACATAGCATAGAGAATGACATCGCTGCTTATCGAAGGGTTACAGAGATCAATCCCAAAAACGACCGCGCCTGGGATGCTTTAGGCAACATGTACGAAGCTGCCGGACTCCATAGCGAGGCAATCGCCGCTTTTGAACAGGCCATTTCTCTGGACGCAAAAAAAGAGGTCTATCACTACCACCTGGGGCTGGCGTACGCAGCTCAAACGCATTATGAAAAAGCCATCCTGGCGCTCCAGAAAGTCGTTGTGCTGAATCCTGGTTACATGCTCGCCCATTGTGCCCTTGCCGGATATTATCGCAGGATTAACAAAGAGGCTGAAGCTCAAGAGCACATCGCAATTGCCCGGCCAACGATGGAAAATGAAAATGAGTATAACCGGGCGTGCTTCGAATCCATTTGCGGGAACATAGATCAAGCAATTGAGTTTCTAAAAGCCGCTCTGGATAAACAACAAATCCAGCTTGATTGGGTCCGCAGCGATCCAGACCTTGATTTCATCCGGACTGACCCACGCTTTGACGCACTGCTCCACAAAAACGGGAACCACGGTTAATAGCCAAGCCCCTAAAAATCGCAATGGGTTGTCCAAAAAGCAGGGCAAGATAGTTCTTGCCACTACATTTGGGATGAAATACCCACGGAGACCATCATATTTGACGGTCTCCGAATATTCATGGGGTTTTTTGGACAACCCCTCTTGCTGTTCCTATTGATGTTATTTCCAGCGTCATCACCGTCGAACAATTCGAGGAGCAACCCAGAGCGCCCTGTTATCATTCGCGGTAGCGAGGGGAAAGACAGCCAGGCCGAGATTTACCTTTTCTCCGATGAGCAAGTTAAGATCAACATCAATGGGTATATTTTCACCATTATATTGCTCACCATAGGCCCAATAGGCGCGCAACGGTCCGGAACCAATTTGGTAATCTAGACGGAATAACACCGAACAGGTCGCCGCGCCATTCTCACAGCCGATAATAGCATTGAAGTGATCCCCTCTTTGTACGGTAATGGCAGGATAGATACCACGGATGTACCCATCGCTGGTCATTTGTGGGAAGGTTATCAAACCAGGCTGAAGTGCAATCGTCCCGTTTTCCGGTTTTGGAGAATCTAAATATTGGACAAAACCTTCGCTGTCACCAACCATACCCGGACAAGGCGATGAACCTGCCCCGTTCATCCACTGGGCCAAACATACATTAGCAGCAAAATCATAAATCGTTGTCTCAACCTCCGTCGGCGTTGGCCAGCGGGTATCGGTTGGGGGCGGTGTGCCAAAGGGCGTAATTGTAAAAGTAGGAGTAGAAGTCAGAAACGGGCTTTGGGTCGGGGTTATTGTGGGGGTCATGGTCGACGTCGTGGTGGACGTCAGAGTAACTGTCCGGGTTGGAGTATAGGACGGCGTAAGAGTGGGCTTTGGAGTTACCGTCCGGGTAGGGGTCGGGAGTGACGTACGGCTCGGTACCAGTGTAAAGGTCCGACTAGGCGTATAGGACGGTGTGCGGGTCGTGAGCGGAGTATTTGTTCTAGTACCCCTTGGCGTAAGGGTTGGCCAGCGCGTTTACGTTGGGATTGACGTTTCGGTTGGGTGAAGCGTGTGTGTTGCCGTGGGGATCATTGTTGAAATGGCCGTAAATATCGGCGTTTTGGTTGGTGTTCCGCTCGGCGTAAGAGTCGGCCAACGGGTCTGGGTCGGACTGGAGGTCCGGCTCGGTACCAGTGTGGCAGTGAACGTCTGCAGCAGTGTGGGAGTCGATGCCGGGGTGTCCGTTGGCGCAGGGGTGTCTGTTGGGGCTGGCGTCTGTGCGGGCGTTTCGAACAGGACCTTCGTCTCGGTCCAGGTAAGCGAGGCAGTCGGGGCTTGGCGAATGTTCAATTAATCCACGGCAAAGAAGGAATCAACGACGATCAGAGCGATTAATAAAAATGAGAATCCGAAGAATCGCCAACCTGTGACCATTTTTCTGCGACGTACCAACCAACTGGCCTGACGACGACCGACCTGGATGGAGCGAACGCCTGCAAGATAACTAAAAAAAGCCCCCAGCAAGCCGAGGATAATGACAATGATAAGGCCTGTAACACTGCCCATGCGAGTCATTATAGCATATAGCACATTCTCGGCTGCACTCTAGGAAACGCTGCTTCCCTCAGCAAAAAGAAAGAAGCCCAGAAAGCCGAGAATTTAAAATTCGGGTGCTATTCCGGAGAGAAGGTGGTTGATTTGTCAACCGTCGGTAAATACTCTATGGCCTATCCTGCACAGTGAGAACATAGTCCACCAGCCGCAGACCTTCGCCCGCAACGGGAGTCAGGCGTATCTGATAAGACCGACCAGCAGAGAGGGTAATCAATTTCTCTAAATCGCCGCACTCCAGAGTTCCCCATCCGGAAAGCGAGACGCCACCCTGCCATAATTCGACGGTTAACGCACCATTACCGGAGCAGCTCAAGCTGAAGATTAGCCGGGCATCCGTCCCGCCGGCAGCATAGGGCGTGAACTCGACCCAATCTTCGGAATCGCCCTGAGGTGCGGAGACCTGGCTGGAGTAGATAAACTGGTGCGTGCCAGCCGCCGAGAAGTTCACCCGAACGGCTGGGGCGGCTCGGGAATCTTCATCGGTAAAAGCCGGGCCAACCGTCGGTGTGAGAGTCGTTGCCGGGCCAGAGGGCGTCTCTGCCGCGCCGGGTGTGACCGGGTTACCGTAGTCATCCAACACAGGCAAGCCATCAGCGGCGTCCGTCTGGATATATTGCGCCGTGACCCAGCCGCGCCCATCGGGACCAGCGGAATAGTCAATCTGGAACCAGGAGGCAGTGATATTTTTTCCGCTCAGAGAGACAATCGCATCTGGTTCGAGTAAACCCAGCGAGTCAAACGCCGTCCCCGGCCCACTGCGGACGTTAAGCCGTTGCATGACGCGCCCGGTCGGACCGGCGGGCGTGGGAGTAGCCTCCAGCGGGACCTCTGTCCCTGCCGCGATCTGGACAAACTGCGCGGCCACCCAGCCACGTCCCTGCGGGGCGGAGGGGTAGAGGATCTGGTACCACTCCCCCCGGCTGTCCTTGTTGAGGATCTGGACTTTCTCCCCAGCATTGAGCAGGCCGAGCGAATCATAACTGGTGCCAGGTCCGCTGCGCACATTGACCTGGGTGGTGAGAGTCCCTTCGATTGGGGTTGGCGTGAAGGTCAGCGTGGGCGGCAGGGGGGTATCTGGGGGCGTCGGGGTTTCAGTGGGAAAGGCCGTCAGGGAGGCAGAAGCCAGGGTCGCGGCAGGCGGTTCTGATGTCCCGCAGGCCGCGGCGAACAAAAGGAGTACTGCCAACGGGAAACCTAGTTTCTTCATTGACTGGATTGTAGCACAAACAAAAACACCGCCGAAGCGGTGCTCTGGTACCCCTGGGCAGACTCGAACTGCCGCTTTCGACTCCGGAGGCCGACGCTCTATCCACTGAGCTACAGGGGCGGACGAAAAAATTTTACCACAGAGTCGGAAAATCAGGTCTGCACCTACGGCGCCAGGCTGGCGAGTTCGGCGCGTAGTTTCTGGATGATTGCCACGTTGCTGCCCTCATCACCCAATCTGGCGTATTGCTGGCGCTTGTGGGCATACTCGCCGCAGACCTGGTAGAAACGCGCCGTTTTGAGATACCGGCCGGTGAAGAGGCTGGCGGTGCGGGCGAACATTTGCAGCCAGGCCGACGAAGCCGTGCGGAAATGCGCCGCGCTGATTGTGCCGGCCTGTACTTCAGCCGCTAGGTATTTCTTCAAGGTTTTCTGCTCGCGCCAGGTGGCCCAGAGGATGATGACAAACATGAACAGCCAGCCGCTCCAGTCGAAGACGGCCCCGATGGCCAGCCCTTCCAGTCCACTCATGAACGAAGCCATGGTATTGTGGAAAGCGTGTGTGAACATCGCCACGGCCAATCCCAGCAGGGGGGCGATAATTCTAACCAGCCAGTTCTTGTTCAACCGGGCGGTTGCCAGGCCAATGCCGGTAAAGGCGGTGTAAAACGGGTGCTGCCAGCCAACCAGGATGACGCGGATAAAGGTCAGCGTGAGCAGGCCGCTCCAGCCGCTCTCCTGAAAACCGTAGGTGTAGATATAGTAGACGTTCTCGGTGGCGGCAAAACCCAGGGCGGCCACCCCGGCGTAGATGATGCCATCCAGCACAGAATCGAATTCATGACGGAAGACGAGGAAAACGCACAGCACGGCCAGCCCCTTGAGCGTCTCCTCCACCAGCGGGGCGACAATCGAACCGGTCGCCAGGTCGGTGGCAAGGCTCGAACCGGTGAAAATGGAAATCCCCACCCCCAGCACGGTATTAATGATAAAGGCGCTGCCCGCCGCCACTACTGAGCCCCATAGGAAAACCCCACCCAGCAACAACAGCGGTTCCTTCTCGTAACGATCCAGCCAGTACAGGATGGAAGCAAACAGCAGCGCCGTGCCAAAGCCGATGATTCCAGAAACAATCAGACCCATTGCAATCCTCCTGCAAACAGAATGCCTCTATTTTATATCCTCTTTCAAAATCAGGCGGGTTCTTTCGATGCGCGTCGTCTCGAACGGGATACCGAGCACATCCAGCACTTCCTCCGGGCGGCCGGTGGCTCCTTCGCGGGCCGCCAGCGCCATCCGCAGGCGCAGCGTCCCCGAATCATCGGCAGGCAATTGTTCAAGCGATTCGATCAAAGGCCGCAGGTCGTACAGTTTGCCGCGCCGCTCGCGCGGCAGGGACTCAGCCTCCAGCGCCGCGGCGAGACCTCTCACCAGTTCCGCCCCATCCACCGGATCGAGCAGCGTCACCTCGTATTCCGCCGAAGCCACCTGCGTCTGCAGGGCCGGACCATGCTCGTCCACCTGCTGCACGGAAACGATGGTCAGTCCCAGCGGGGCGGCGGGTTGTAACACATCCGCGTAGGGGCGGGCCTGCCGATAGGTCCCCGAAGGGGGTGTGTCCGCCCCAGGGCCGACACGTGGGTCGGCCCTTACATTTTGTTGTAACCAGATATCCACGATCTCGGCCCGCCCGATAAAGCCCAGCGGCAAAGCCGAGGCGATCTGGATTTTCGGCCCGGGATGGAAGCCCTGCGTGTACGCCAACGGTAGCCCGGCGCGCCGGACGGTGCGCTCCCAGATGGTTTGCAGGTCCAGGTGGCCGGTGTAGCGCAACGCGCCGGATTTGGAAAAGGTAATTCGTAGTCTCATGGTGTTTTTTATGACAGAAATAGTGATGAGAAACGAGTAACAAGTAACAAGTTCAATCGCCTGTTACTCATAACTCATTACTTCTAACTCATTACTTTTACTCGTTTCTTCGGAGATTTTACTTCCGGGCATTTCCAGTATAGGCCGGGATTTTCATGCCTGGTTGTTGCGAAAGTTGGCAAAATACCGCACGCGTCGCAGTCCTCGCGGCAGTAAACGCGCGTCTCGCCCTCCAGCGAACGCTGGTAATCCTGGTACAGGTATTTCTTGCGCACCGCGTCCGAGATGTGCTCCCAGGGGAAGACCTCGTCCGCACGGCGCGGGCGGTGGGTGTAGAACGAAGCATCCAGGTTTTGGGCGGCAAATGCCGAGGTCCAAGCATCGAATCGGCGCTGGTCCTGCCAGGCGTCGAACTTCGTCCCGTTCTTCCAGGCCGCGTAGATCACCTCGGCCAGTCGCCGGTCGCCGCGTGAGAGCCAGCCTTCCAGCAGCGTATCCTCCGGCGGAGTCCAGGAAAGTTTGAAGGCCGAACCGCGCAGTTCGCGCATCAGCAGTTCCTGCTTGGCTTTGATTTGCTCCACCGTGTCCACCGCCACCCACTGGAACGGGGTGTGCGGCTTGGGGATGAAGGTGCTCACCCCGGCGTGGACTTTGGCCTTTCCGCCCAGCAACTTGCGCCCCTCGGCCAGCACGCGCTTGCACAGGACGGCGATGGCCTGCACATCTTCGAGTGTCTCGCTGGGGTGGCCGATCATGAAGTAGAGCTTGATATTCACCCAGCCACGCGCGTAGATTTCGCGCGCCGTCTCCAGCAGTTGCTCGTCGGTGATGAACTTGTTGATGATGCGTCGCATACGTTCGGTGGCGGCCTCCGGGGCGAGCGTGAACCCGCCGGAACGCCGGTCCTTGAGTTTCTCCATCAGTGCCACCGAGACGGTGTCAATGCGCAGCGAGGGCAGCGAGACGGTGAGATGCTTCCCGCCGAACTTCTCCCCGATTTTGGTGACCAGTTCGAGCACGTCGCTGTAATCGGAGGAGGACAGGGACAGCAGCGCCAGCTCCTCGGCCCCGGTGACGGCCACCGCCTCTTCCGCCGCCCGGACGATCTCGTCCATGCTGCGTTCGCGGACCGGGCGCGTGATCATGCCCGCCTGGCAGAACCGGCAGCCGCGCGTGCAGCCGCGCATCACTTCCACCGAGACGCGGTTGTGCACTACGTCAATATTCGGGACGGGGAAGCGCGTGGTCGGCTGGGGTAGTTTCGCCACCATGCGCTTGAGCACCGTCTTCGGCGCTTCCGGGACGTTGGGCGTGATCGCCGCGACTGTGCCATCGTCGAGATAGGTCACATCGTAGAAGCGCGGCACATACACGCCAGGGATTTTGGCCAGTTCCCGCAAGATGTCGTTGCGAGGAGCCCCGAAGGGGCGACGAAGCAATCCCCCTGCTGACGAGGAGCTTGCTTCGCCACCTACGGCGGCTCGCAATGACACATTTATTTTGAATTTTTTTACGACATCAATGATCTCCCCGATCACTTCTTCCCCCTCCCCAATCACAAACGCGTCGATGAAGGCGTGCATCGGCTCCGGGTTGAAACAGGCGTGTCCCCCGGCGATCACCAGCGGGTCGGCTTCGCCGCGCTCGGCTGAACGGAGCGATATCCCGGCCAGGTCGAGCAGGGTCAGGGCATTGGTGTAGAGCGTCTCGTAAGGGAGCGAAAATCCAATAATATCGAACGCCGCCAGCGGACGCTTGCTTTCCAGCGCGTAGAGCGGGATGTTGTGCTCGCGCATCAGGGCTTCCATGTCCACCCAGGGCGCGTAAGCGCGCTCGGCCAGGGCGTCTGGTCGCTGGTTGACCAGGTCATACAGGATCTGCAGGCCCAGGTTGGAAATGCCGATATCATAAATATCGGGGAAGACCAGGGCAACCTTGGTCCCGGTTTTGTTCCAATCCTTGACCACGCTGTTCAGTTCGCCGCCCACGTAACGGCCGGGTTTCTGTACCTTTAAGAGAATCCGCTCGAGGCGCGCCTCGACTTGTTCGGGGGTGAGCATGCGGAGAATTATACCTGAACGAGTCTGATTAAACCAAAAAGGGCGAACCGATCAGATTCGCCCAAAGAAGAGAAATAAATCAAATGACAGTATCATCAAACACGATAAACCCCTCCGGCGTTTGGATGACTTGCCCTCTGACATTCTCCCAGACCAGTCGCGGCGTAATCTGGTCACCCGCCAAATAGCGATTGACGGCATCATGGCTGAACTTCTCGGTATGTTCGGCAAAGTTCGTCAGCGTATAATTGACTTGACTGACCAGTAAATACTGGCAGTAATCCAGACGAGTAGGTCTTGTTTTCATCAATCTCAACCATACCTGTACTCGCTCCAATTGTCAATCAACACCGTTTTGCGTAAGTCCTAATTTATAAGGTTTGCCCATTGGTATATTTTGGTAACAAAGTTCTTGCATGGTTTTGCTATCTCCCTTTTTGACAAAGGCTGTATAATGTGATTAATAAATCGGGCTGACAAGTGCTGGAACACTTATCAGCCCTGACCAACCACCGAGTAGACCGGCGGATGGCTTCAAGATTTTATGCCCTTCCAATGGCTCTCGGTGGAATCTGAGAGTTTTTTATTCTAAGGAGGCATATGGAAAGGGCAACGATGTTACACATCCGCGGTAGCAAGAAAAACATGCTACCAAAGAAACATAGACCGCTTACATCCATCAGGTGGCAATGTAAGCCGTTTCCAGTCGGGGCGCCGGGAATTGAACCCGGGACCTCTTGCACCCCATGCAAGCGCGCTAGCCGGACTGCGCCACGCCCCGTCAGGCAGGCGGTATTATAGTCGTAATTATAGAATCTGGCAATAAACTTATGGTGTCGCGCCCGTGCCGATCGTCCCGTTTTGCAAGCCGCCCAGCACGTCCTGCGCCAGGCGCAGTTTCCCCTCGCTGAGCAGGTCGGGGTTGACGTCGGCCAGGAACAACGGGGTTGGGATGATCTGTCCGCCGCGACCGGCGACCAGGTCTGTGAAGATGTTCTTGATAGAAGAGATGAGGTCCGGTCGGATACTGACGACCCAGTGGGCACGGGCGTTCTCATCGGGCAGGGTCTCACTGATGACCAGCATGCCATTCTGCGTCATGTAGTTTAGCAGGTCCGGTGTGGCAATCTCCGGATAGACATAAGCTACTTTAACAACGTTTTGGAACAAACGATCGGCGTAGGCCGTGTATTCACCTTCCTGTACATCCGCCGGGATGCCGAGGGGAACAGGGTAAATCCCGGCAGGTTGGGGGAAAACCGGGTTACGACAAGTGCCGCAATAGAATGTAAACCCATTCGCGAAAGCATCTCGGGCCGCCTTGCCGCCGGTTGTATCTTTCTGGTACAGGATTCCGACTTTCCACTCCGGGGCGACCAGCCCGGCGATGTAACCGGCCAGGAAGGCTTGTTGATCTATCGGGATGCCGTTCGCACCGATGGTGGACAGATTCGAGGCTGGGGCCAGGTCAGGGATGCCGACTGCCAGGAATTGCACACCCGGCGCAACAGACGTCAGCGCGGCCAGACCCGGGTCCGGTGGCAGGGCGATGACGATTTTTAGGGCCGGGCCTACGAGTGCCAGATCCTCGGGGGTGAGTGTGTTGAGTACCTGGAAGCGCATCCCGTTCGCCTGCGCCAGATCGTAAACGAGGGTCTGGTATTGATCGTATTGCTCCTGAGACATGTCCGCCGGAAGCACCAGGATGGCCAGCGGCATGGACGGGGCGGGGCTGTCCGTCGGACTGAGAGTCGGCGCGGGGGTGGCTGGGGTGGATGTGGCGCGGACGGGGGAGGTGCAGGAAACGAGAAAAGTTAGGGCGAAAAGAACGATGGTGAGTTTTGAGCGCACAAAAAGTTCTCCAATAAGTGATGCGGGTATTTTACCTGAAAAACCCATAACAAGTGAGACGGGTAAGTCGTGGCGACATTTCATGGTGATTCCCGATGAGCCTAAAATAAAAATCTTCGCACCTTTGCGCCTCGGTGGTAGAGACTTACTGCTCCTTGCATAAATTTCTGAACTAAATCTGCCAAGAAGCAAGGAAAAAACGACGATTTGGGTTCAAATATTAACGCAGTACCCTGTAAAATATCAGGACGCCCAAACGGGCGTCCTGATCGTGGAGGAGAATGCAGATGAACCATTGCATGCAATTACTTGACGGCGACCTTGATGGTCTTGGGACGGGCCGATTCGGCCTTGGTCAGGTGCAGGGTCAGCACGCCATCGGTGATCTTGGCTTCGGCCTGGTTAGCATCCAGGGCGGCGGGTAGATGTAGGGTCCGGCGGAACGGACCGTGGGGCAGTTCGTGTACCAGATACTCCGATTCGTCAGCCTTGAACTCGCCTTCAATGGTCACCACGTCGTCCAGGATCTGGATGTTTAGATTGTCGGCTTTCAAACCGGGGACGAGGGCGCTGAGGATGTAAGCATCGTCCTCTTCACGGACGTCCACCGCCAGGGTGAAATCGCGGGAAGGTTCAAATCCGGCCATGTGCGCCCAGCGGCGGGCCATGCGGTACGGATTGGGAGCAATAAAGTAGGTCATTTTGAAACTCCTTTCGGGAAGATGATCTTCTGAATTGAGCGAATCTTACCGGCCGTGTGTAAGAAATGCAGCAAAGAAAGATAGATTTTGTGTAAGATCTCCCCTTTCATCCCCTCATCGTCACTTCATGACAATCCGTCTGTTACGTCCCTTACGGCGATGGGGGGGACAGGAAGGTGAGGGTATAATCGTTGCAACGGCAAATGCTGGCTGATCGTGATCATCTTGTTCAGCGCTCTGGCCGGCGCGCGGTGATAGTCTGTATAGGACAAGGTAATCAGGGAAAAAGGTAAAGAATGGGTAACTGCGCAGGCAAAGTAGTCTTGATAACCGGAGCAGGCAAGGGTATCGGCCGCGGGGTGGCGGAAGCCTTCGCTGCTCAAGGCGCGAGCGTGGCCGTGGACGACATTTCGCCGGTGAATCTCGACGAAACGCTGGCTCACATCGCTGCGGCAGGCGGACAGGTCAAAGCCTACGTGGAAGACATTGCCAAGAAGATGCCGGTCCAGGCATTGCTCAACGCGGTGCTGGACGACTTCGGGCGGATTGACATCCTGGTCAACTGCGCCGAGGTCGAGCCGCAGAAACCCGTGCTCGAAATGGACGACTGGGACTGGCAGCGCACCCTGGACGTGAACCTGACCGGGGCGTTCTTGCTGACCCAGTCTGCCGGGCGGATCATGAAAGAAAAAGGCGGCGGGATTATCGTCCACGTGGGAGAGCGGGCTAAAGGCGCCGCCGTGAGCGATCAGTCGAACGGTCCGGAGCACCGCGCCGCTTACTTTGCCAGCAAGGCCGGGCTGGCGGCACTATCCGCACTGGCGGCGTATGAGTTGTCCGACTATGGCATTCACGTCTACCATGTCCAGCCGGAAGAGGCGGGTGATGTGGTAAAGCGTATCCTGGAGCTGTGTGGCTGAGACGATAGTGCGGCTGCGAGACCTGTTGCTGGGATTGCGCGACCTGCACCTGAGCCAGGCGCCAGTCATTGTCCATGCGTCACTGAAGTCGTTCGGACAGGTGGAGGGCGGCGCGCAGACCGCCGTCAGCGCGCTGATAGCAGTATTCCCGACGGTTATTGCCCCGACCTTCACGTACAAGACGATGGTCACGCCACTGACGGGGCCGAAGGATAACGGTGTCATCTATGGTTCCCTACAGGGCCAAAACCGTATGGCCGAGTTCTTTACCCTGAAGATGCCCGCCGACCCGTTGATGGGGATCGTCCCGGAGACGTTGCGCAAACACCCGCGCGCCAAACGCTCGAGTCACCCGATCCAGTCATTTGCCGGTATCGATGCCGGGAAAATCCTGGCTGCGCAAACGATGACCGACCCGCTGGCTCCGCTGGGCGCGCTGGAACAAGCAGATGGCTGGGCCGTGCTGATCGGCGTGGACCACACCGTCAACACCAGCATCCATTACGCCGAAAAACTGGCCGGGCGCAAGCAGTTCGTCCGCTGGGCGCTGACGCCGAAGGGAGTGGTCGAATGTCCCGGTTTTCCCGGCTGTTCAGCAGGCTTCCAGGCAATTGCGCCGGAGATGGAACGTCACACCCGACGCGTCAAGATTGGCGATGCGCTGGTACAAGCCGTACCGCTCAAGATGTTCTTCAAGGTGGTGGTCGCCCGGCTTAAAAAAGACCCGCTGGCCTTGTTGTGCCAGCAGGAGGATTGCGAGCGGTGTGGGGAAATCAGGAAGCAATTCACCAATCGCCATTCGTTTTTACCTCTGAATCAGCACAATTCCCGCCACGATTAATAGCATCCCGATCCATTGCGTGGGTGAAATGATTTCATGGAAGAACAACCTGGCTGCCACGATCTGCACGCCGATGATCGCCAGTCCTTGAGCCATCGGCTGGGCAACGTGCAGCGGCAGGTATTTGAGCAGTCCGGTCAGGGTCAGGACGGTGACGAAACCGGCCAGGTTGCCCACCACCTGCCAGCCGACCAGTCCCTTCCATTTACCCGAAAGGGCCGAAAGCTTGAAGCTGGCATTTCCCAGGATATTGAACACCAAGTTCAAGAAGAACAATCCGCCGATGATGATGGCATTGCCTTGCGAGAGGGGAGTGGTTGACAGACGAAGGCGCTGGAACATGGCATTCTCCTTTGGCGTGATTTTGGTTACATTTTACACAACCCCCGGCAGCCTGTTAAGTGCCGCTTGCGCCGCCCGTTAACCAAGTCTATAATTCAATCGCACATTTACTGATAACCGATAACTGATAACTGATTACTGCCTTGCCATGTCTCAGATTGACGAAATCAAATCCCGACTCGACATCGTGGACCTGGTCGGGGAATCCGTGAAATTGCGCCGCACCGGAAAGAACTATTCCGGCCTGTGCCCATTCCATAACGAGAAGACGCCCTCGTTCATTGTCTCGCCCGACCGGCAGACCTGGCATTGCTTTGGACAATGCAATGAGGGCGGCGACATTTTCAGGTTCGTGATGAAGAAAGAGGGTTGGGATTTTAAGGAAGCCCTGCGTTCCCTGGCAGAGCGCGCCGGGGTCAAGCTGGAGGCCTACAAGGCCGAGAAACCGGAAGAAAAAGAAGCGCACGAGCGCCTGCACGGCCTGTTGGAAGAAGTGGTGACGTTCTATCGCCACCACCTGGCGACTCCCCCCGGAAAATTCGCCCTGGACTACATCCACGAGAAGCGTCATCTCAGCGACGCTACCATCGAGACTTTCGGCCTGGGCTACGCGCCGCCGGGCTGGGACAGCCTCCTCAAGCATTTCACCGCCAAAGGCTACAGCGAACAGGAACTTGTGGACGCCGGTCTCGTCACTGTCCCCGCCGAAGAACGTGACACGGGAACACCGGAACACCGCAGAACGTTAGACCGCTTCCACAACCGGCTGATGATTCCCATCCGCGACGAAAATGGCAAGATGACCGGTTTCGGAGCGCGCATCCTCGATCCAAACGATTTTCCTAAGTTCATGAATTCGCCTGAGACGCCACTCTTCAGCAAGAGCCGCCTGCTCTACGGGCTGGAGCGGGCGCGCAAACCCATCCGGGCCGCCGACCAGGCGGTCATCGTGGAAGGTTACCTGGATGTGATTGCTGTCCACCAGGCGGGCTACGAAAACGTCGTCTCGCCGATGGGCACCGCCTTGACCGAGGAGCAGTTGCGCCTTGTCAAACGATTCACACCAAGTGGTCAAATTGTACTTGCTTTGGATCCCGATGCAGCTGGTATGAAAGCCGTTTTGCGCGGTTTAGATGTTGCGCGCCAGACATTGGATCGTTCCGAAGAAAAGGGATTTGATTTTAGTGGTATTAAACGGTTTGATGCGCCAAATTTGTTGCGCTTTGCTTATCGATTGAATGCAAATCTTAGAGTTGCTGTTATGCCCGACGACCTTGACCCCGATGAAATCGTCCAGCGCGATCCGGAGCAATGGAAAGGGCTGATCGAAAATGCCCAGCCGATTGTCGTCCATGTGATGGGGGCGCTGGCGGCCGGCCGCGACCTGGACGACGCCCAAGTCAAATCTGAAATTGCCGCGCAGGTGTTACCCCTGATTGAAGATCTGCCCAACCCGGTCGAGCGCGATACGTACCGTCAACGATTGGCGCGCTTCCTAAAGGTGGATGAACGCTCGTTAGTCGGCGCGCAGGCCCGGGGTCCGCGCGCGCGGCGGCACAGGCCGCGCCTCGAGACTCCCGCCCAAGAGCAGGTGCAGGCTCCCGTCAGCGCGCCGGCTGTTTCTCCGTCACACAAAATCGAGGCGCATGTTCTGGGCACCCTGATCCGCCGCCCCGACCTGCTCTATCGCCTCGATCGTGCCCTGCAGGAGGCCGCCTTGAGCCGCATTTCTGCCGAGGATTTCGGATATACTGACTACCAGGTACTCTTTCGTTTAGTGCACCAGTCGCTCGAACAGGACGATGAGGAGGCCGACCAGTACCTGCACCGTAACCTGCCGCCTGCGCTGGAGGGACTGGTGGACGAACTGGTGGCCAAAGTGGGCGAGCTCGACCCGCTGGACGACCGCCTGCTCGAAGACCTGTTCCGCGGCGTGGCCAAGATCCGCCGCACGGCGCTGACCGAAAGCATCAACCAGTTGCGCTTTTTGCAAGAAGAAGCCCAGCAATCCGGCGACCTGCGCGCCACCTCGTATCGTGAAATGGTCCAACAACATTCCACGCTCCTGCGCAGTCTTGACCAGGCGCAATTGAAACAGAATGGACGTCGCAGAGAGGGACAATGACCCGCAAAACCAAGCCTACGCCCCGTTATCCCCATCGCCCGGGCGCCCCGGCACCTTCCCGGGCTGGGAGGCGGAAGTCCGACTCCGACGACCGGGTCTTGCCTTTGTCGGACGACAGTGAGTCCGAACGCGAAGAAGAACTCGACCTATCGGCTGAACCGGAAGAGAGTGCCGCCGCAGGCGAAGACCTGGGCAAATTGGAGGGCGATGAGCCGCTTGAACTGGATCGCGCCGAACTGGCCGCTGAGCTCTCCGAAGACCCCGTACGGCTGTACCTGCGCGAAATTGGCCAGGTGAAACTACTGGACGCTTCCAGGGAATTCCGCCTGGCGGCAATGCTCGAAGGGCGTCGGGTGATATTGCTGACCATGCGCCGCCGCCGCATGGGAAAGCAGACTTCCGATTCACCCATGAGGGCTGCCTATCATACCCTGCTCAGTGACCTGTTGATGGATTGGGTGCGCCTCGGTGAAGACGCCGAACGTCTTGGCCTGGATATTCCCGATGCTGGGTTATTACTGGCCGAGGCGCAGAGCCTTCATCATGGCTGGGAGAGTGTCTCTCCTTCTTACCTGCACAGCTACATGGAACGCGAGTTATGGGGCAGGGATCCGGTATGGGACAGCCTGGTAAGCCATGCCTACAACGTTTTCGTGATTTTTTACATCCTGCCGGAGAAATATGCCGACTGGCTGCTGAACCATATCAAGGCCCACCACGATCTGCCCGCCCAGCGGACGCTTTTCCGCAACCTGCCGCCGGAATCCGAACTGGCCCGGGAGATCGAACTCATCCGCGGCCGCGCCGACGAGGCCAACGCAGCCATCATCCGCGCCAACCTGCGGCTGGTGGTCAGCGTGGCCAAGCGCTACCTGGGGCGCGGCATCTCGCTTTTGGATCTGATCCAGGAGGGCAACCTCGGCCTGCTGCGGGCGGTGAATAAGTTCGACCCGCGCCGCGGCTTTAAATTCAGCACGTATGCAACCTGGTGGATCCGCCAGTCCATCAATCGCTCGGTTGCCGAGCAGGCCCGCACCATCCGCATCCCGGTGCATCTGTTCGAGGCCATCGCCCGTCTGCTGCGCGTCCAGCGCACCCTGACCCAGCAACTGGGCCGCGACCCGACGAATGAGGAGCTGGCCCTCGAGTCCGGCTTCCTCTCCGACGCGGACCTGCAGGCCATCTTGCGGGCGCGTGCCGAGGAGACGCCACTGGGGCTGGAACTCCAGCGGCGCTGGGAAATGGCAACGACCAAAGTGGACCTCGTCCTGCGTTCCGCCGAAGAGCCAATCTCACTGGAAGGGCCGGTGGGTGGGGGCGAGGATTCCAGTCAACTGGGCGATTTCATCGAAGACGTAGATGCCCTCGAACCGCTGGACGCCGCCTCGCGCGAGATGCTGCGCGAGCAGGTGCAACATGCCTTAGCCGCGCTTTCTGAGCGCGAACGCCAGGTGCTGGAATTACGCTTCGGCCTGGTTGACGGGAAGGACCACACGCTGGAGGAGGTCAGCCGCTACTTCAAAGTGACGCGCGAGCGCATCCGCCAGATCGAGGCCAAGGCGCTGAGGAAGCTGAGACATCCGACGCGCAGCCGGCATTTGAGGGATTATTTGGGGTAGTTGTTCACAACCAACGAGTTTATGTTTGGCGCTACGACCTCGTAAAAACAAGGAATACAACTCCATGAATTTTGACAAATTCACGGAGTTGATGTATAGTATATTCATGTTTGCACGCGCTTACGAACCCCTTGATGCTCATCTCCAGCCTAACAAGGTGCTGGTAATTTATGGTCCCCGCAGGGTGGGTAAAACCACCCTGTTGCAAGGTTACTTGAAACAAACTGAGTTGAAGTACAAACTCGACTCAGGTGATAATATTCGCACACAGCAAATCCTGAGTTCGCAGGATTTCAACCAGATCCTGCCATACATCGAAGGCTATGAATTGCTTGCGATTGACGAAGCACAGAACATTCCTAATGTTGGCATGGGTTTGAAAATCATTGTAGATCAGGTGCCCGGTATCCAGGTCATCGTGACCGGCTCCTCATCCTTCGAATTGGCGGGACAGGTTGGCGAGCCATTGACCGGGCGCAAGCGAACGCTCATCCTCTATCCATTGGCGCAATCAGAATTGCTTTCTTTATGGAACAAATTTGAACTCCGCGAGCGTTTGCCGGATTTTCTGATTTTTGGCGCATACCCCGAAGTGTTGCAGGCCTCTACCCGGCAGGCGCGCATCGAAGTGCTAACCGAGATCGCGAACGCGTACCTGCTCAAGGACATTCTGGCTTTCGACCGCGTCAAAAACTCACGTACTTTGCTCAACCTGCTCAAACTGCTGGCATTTCAGGTAGGGAGTGAAGTTTCTCTAACTGAACTGGCTACCCAGATTGGTGTTGATGTGAAGACTGTCCAACGTTATTTGGACTTACTGGAAAAAGCCTTTGTCGTCCTCCGCCTGGGCGGGTTCAGCCGTAACCTGCGCCAGGAAGTGACCAACAAGTCGAAATATTACTTCCTGGATAACGGCATTCGAAATGCCGTTATTGCCCAATTCAACAACCTGGATCAACGAAACGATGTCGGTGCATTGTGGGAAAACTTCATGATGATTGAGCGTCTAAAACATCGGGCGTATGCGTCGCTGTATGCCAACGACTATTTTTGGCGTACATATAACCAGCAGGAGATTGATCTGGTTGAAGAGCGGGATGGGAATTTATTTGGGTACGAGTTTAAGTGGTCGTTGACCAAGGCCGTGATACCACCCAAAAACTGGATAAGCGCTTATCCGGAAGCGGAATTCAAAGTCGTTTACCCCGACGATTACTTGGAATTTGTGATGCCAGGTTGAGGTCGAGATGCTACGGAAACGCCCGGCGCGGTGCAGGCATTTGAGGGATTATTTGGGATAGTCGCTTTTTGGAGGGGTTGTATGAACAACTACTTGCTACCAGAAAATGATGGTTTACCGTCAAGGTCTTCTGGGCCTTGGGTTAAAGAAAAGTTGTTTTACATCAAGCAGTACATTGACACTTTTGAAATAGCCATGAGGCAGAAATCATGGCGTAAGAGAATTTACATAGACTTGTTTGCTGGTCCTGGAAAGTGTCAAATTAAAGGAACACAGGAATATCTATTGGGCTCTCCTTTGTTGGCTTTGACGACTCGGCATCCGTTCACTGATTACTTTTTTGTGGATTCGGATAACGAAAAGATTGATGTCTTATGCCAGCGAGTTGGCTCGGTCTCAGGTGTAAAAAGTTTGGTGGGAGATGCGAATCTAAAAGTATATGAAATTGTCGACACCATTTCGGGGATAGACGCAGAATTTATCAAAGGCGCTTGGTCATCTTTAAATTTAGCCTTCCTGGATCCACAAGGCCTTGAATTAGAGTGGAACACTGTCGCCACTTTAGCCAAACTTAAAAAGATGGATTTGATAATCCACTACTCTCAGCATGGAATAAAAAGATTGGCGAAGAATTGTTATGATGCCAGTAATGAAACAGTAGTGGATAAGTTCTTTGGTGGTTCCCAATGGCGAGATATTTATGCCAGAAATCGAGAAAAAGGTATACATTTACCACTAATGAGTCCACTGCAAAAACGACTGGACAAAACTTGTCCAAATTGTACCCTCCTCAAATGGCGGATTCTTTAATATAATAGGAGCAACCCATCGGCCATCGAGGAAAGCATGTTCAAGGAAAACACCA
>Ga0315284_10000144_pt1 | contig 96777 bp, 73 predicted proteins | sample YL17G09_16_MG_FD_203696 | JGI IMG/M metagenome (GOLD analysis project Ga0315284, IMG submission 203696) | Sediment microbial communities from Yellowstone Lake, YNP, Wyoming, USA - YL17G09_16 | ecosystem: Environmental > Aquatic > Freshwater > Lake > Sediment | place: USA: Wyoming | collected... | reverse complement strand
GTCAGGCTGCGGACATTGCCTCCGATAGAGATTGGGCGCTCGGCAAAGGTGGTAAACGTCTTGTAGTGTTTTCGCACGTTTCGTATCTCTGCAACAACCTCCTTCGCAAGGGCCGACTTGCCGGCGGCAGCAGCATCCTTGTATTTGCTCACGAGCGCCTCAAGGTCGAGCAGACGCTCTGACGAAGCCAACAGATAGATGGTCTCGCGTCCAACGTTGGTGTCCAGCTTGAACCACGTTCGGCCTTTGGGGATGTAGTAATTCTTCCCCGTCTTGTAATCCGTGGTGAATTGCTTGAAGTCGTACGGGAACTTCAGCGATATCTCGCCGCTCGGACTTTCGTGAATGACGTAGACAAAGCATTCCTCTTTCAATTTGACCATCATTTTCAGTTCGTCGCCCGACGCGAGCGTCGTATCCCGTGCAATGGACACAAGTTTGGTGTCCGCACCAGAGCCCGAAAGCGTTGCAAACGCCCATTCGAAGCTCACGTTGGACTTTTCCTGAGCAACCGCTATCGCACAAGAGACGGCAGCGGCAAGAACCAGTGAGCGAATCATTCGAGATCCTCCCTTAATGAGCGATCAATGAAATCGTCAAATCCTTGTCGTACGTCGTCTGACTTCGTGTGGGGTTCTGCGCCCCCTTCGTCTTACGCTTGACCTGTTCTTCGACGTACTGCATCAGTTCGTTGATGGTGACGGTATAGTCGTTATTGAAATCCGCCTCGCCTTTCACGCCTTCCAACAAATAGTGCGTGAAGACGCCGTGGCCAAGCTCCGGGAACTCCTGTGACACCTCGCCAGCCGCGCTCGCAGTGAACACAACGATACCGTCTTTCGTCTTCACAAGATCAGCCATATACTGGTTAATCAAGTTCGATCCGGTCACATCCATACCCCGGGCGGCAAAATCTGCACTGATCCCACCGCTGTGACAAGCATCGGAGAACACCACAATCTTCTTTGCGGTAATGTGACGAGTGAGAACGGTCTGGATGTCCCACATCGGAAAAGCTGTCGTGCCCAGCTTTGCGGGATCGGCATCATGCGTGAGGAGGTAAAGATTCATGGGCCGTGCTGGATCTGGAGCTCCGTGGCCTGCAAAGAAGATCATGACGAGATCTTTGTCGATGGCATTGGAGAGGAAATCAATGAGTGCTTCTTTGAGATTGGCCACCGTTGCATCTTTGTTGAGCAGGATGCGCATATGATCGAGCTCGTATCCACCGCCTTCCGGTTTCTGGAGGAAGTCCGCGAACGCTTGAGCATCTCGGTCAGCATACTTCAGCGCAGGGATACCCTTGTTGGCGTACTCCGAGATCCCCACCACGACTGCCCATCGTTGTGGTCCCGGTCCTCGCTCTTTCGGCGTCACTTTGCCGACAGGACCGACCGAGACCGCACCGTACACCTTCCGATTCACGCCGAGTATCTTCGTGAATTTCCCACCGGCCTTGCTCGTGACCGTCAACTCGATTTGATTGTATCCGACGACAAGCGGGATTTCCTCCAAGTAAGCCTCACCTTCGCTCTTACTCCGAACATCGCGACGGTCCACCATCTCGACCATGTTCACGATCACTTGATATGCAGTTACTTCACACCATGATTTGAATTGAAGCTGGACGGAAGTCTTTTCTGTTTCAAAATTATTGGAGGGGTTTGCGACTTCAACCACCTGGTCGTTCGAGAGGCGCTGAATTCTGACCGTCTCCTTCGCTGAATTGCCAAACTCGTCCAGGGCTCTGACTTCAAACGTGTTGACCCCCACGCTATCGAGTCTCACCCTCGCGGTGAAAACCCTCGTGCGCACGCCCTCCTTCACATCAGCCTCGGCCGCATTCTTCACTTCGGGTGCCGTCAACGCGCCGTCAACTGTGACCCCTCTGAGATTGCTCTTGTCCAAGACTTTTCCCCGAATCTCGTACGAGCTCCCGATGACTTTGGCGATTCCGGTCGGGGTCACTGGGGGATTGGTTATCGTGATCGTGGGTGGATCCGTGTCGGGAGGGGCTTCGAGAACTCTCCAGGTTTTCAACACGCCTATTGACGTACCGGCCCAGAGAATGTCGTCGCCAACAAAAGAGAGAACTGAAACGTACCCGTCACTCTCGGCCATCGACTTCACTCGTTGTCCTTTGGCAAAATCATAGATGATTACCGAGCTGTCGGTCGACGCGCAAACAAGCCAGCGGCTTTTCGGATCGAAGGCAAGGGCAGTAATAATGCCCCTTTGCCCGACAATTGATGCCAGCGGAGTCAATGGCTCCAGGTTCCAGAGGCGAACGCTTCCGTCCGATCCTCCGACCGCAAGGGCTTTTCCATCCGGACTCATGGCCATTGCGCTGATACGCCCTTTTGTCTCAAAGCTCTTCCCATTACCGAGGTCCGGCAAGCTCAGCATTCGTATCCATCCGCTGACGGTGCCCAAGATCGCTGTTTTCAGGGAGGGGTGCACGGCGAGTGCCACAATCTCATCCGGTTGCCACGCGCTGGTAGCGAGAACCTGTTCGCTCATCGGATCGACAACTTTCAGCGTCCGATCAATGGCGGCGGTGAGGAGGAAGCCCTGCTGTAATTCAGCCATTGCGATGATCCCAGCGTCGTGCGGGGCCAGGATCTTCAACTTCGATTTGGCGCTGAGATTCCACCAGGTGATCTGTCCGTTCGTCCTGGCCGAGATAAGGGTTTTTCCGTCTTTTGACAGGATGAGGGAGGAAACGGGGCTTTCGATTCCGGTGAGGGTTACTCGCTCAGCGAGCGTATTCGCGTCATAGAGCTTGATCGATTTCTCGTCCGACGCCACGGCGATCATTCCCCCGGCTCCATACGCGGTGCCCATGCGGATGGGGGCTGTAGATGCACCCGCACGATGAAGCGCCTCGACATAGATTTCCTGTTGTGCGATTGCAGGAAGCGAGAGCGCCACGAGCAGGGAGAGCAGCTGTGCAGTTCGGATTCGCATATTCTTCTCAACGATGTTCGACATTTTTCCCCTGAATGTCAAGAATACCATTTGTTGCTTCTCGCTCTCCCTTTTTCTATATTTTCAGCGGTTTCAAGTTACTCACCCGGGCACGCACCTTCTCTCCCAACGCTGATCGAAATGAAACACCTTACCATGAAACGCCACTTCCTTCTCCTTCCCCTTGCGCTCACGTTGTCGTTTCTCCACGCACAGGTTCCGTCTATTCAGATCAAAGTCCGCGAACCACGCCTCTTTGGGCTCAGCGCGGAGCGATTCGCGACCGTTGAACTCTCCAATCAGACTCGGGCGCTTCCGCTCACGAGTGACAACGTTCATGCCGCCGAGCATCTCTACTTTGTGTATCGTCCGGTCGGAACGTGGACTCTTGATGCTGACTACATCACAGAAGAGCTTCCCAAGTTGATGATGTATCAGAATGGCCAGAAATTCCAGATCGCATGGAAAGGAGAGATTGTCAGCGACAGCATCGGGACATCCATTCTCGTCGGATTCCCCAAGGACCTGAAGCTCCATCAATTGTTCCTCGTTCAGTTTGCATTGGGTGACGCGACCAGCCAGGCGGAATGCAAGGTTTCGCAAGAGTATTGGCCGGGATACTCGAAAGTCGTCGGCGCGCTGAACACAGGAGGCAAAGCGTTCGACGAGAAACGGTATCGTGATGCCATCACATCTTTTGAGCGTGCGCTGCAGGATGAATCGCTGCAGATTTTCCCGCAGTTCACCGACCTCCGCGACAAACGAACCCAGGCCTTTCAGCAATACAGTGCGGACAGCTGGACGGCTTTTGCTTCGGCCCTGGGAGCGGAAAAGCAAAACTTGAAAGAAAAGATTGCCCAGGTTGAGCAGTTCAAGCCCGTGTTCCGTTTCGTTGCCGATTCTCTTCCCAGTACGGCCTTGGCGATCAGCCCAACAGATCCAGCCGTCAAGCCTCTCATTGATCAAGCGAGGGATGCCCTCGCTCGGATAGCGGTCGTCCGGGATTCACTGCAGCGCGTGCTGGATGAACAGAATGTCCGCTGGATTATCGAGGGAAGCGCAACCGGCAAGACCGGCTATTTGTACCAATACATGATCGAGGCGCTGACATACGCTTGCTCTTCGCTCGACTTTGCCGACACGGCAGCTGGACCCTTGAAGACAACACTTCCAGAGGACATTCAAGCTCGACTTGCCAAATACGACCTGACGGAGTCCTATGAGACATTTCTCCGACAGTGCGGCGAGCGCCGTCAACGACATACCGCGATGTTTCCAGCCGAGTTCCTGAACAATCTCCAGGAGGACTCCGCAGCTTTTACTCTCCCCTTCTATTCTATGCTCAAGGCGGTGAACGATTTCTATTCCGGAAACCTCGCGGGAGCAAGGGAGGAGATTTTCAAGATCTTTCGCACGTCGTACGACACGGAGCTTTCCAGTCGATTCGACCAGATGCGCATTTTCATCGACCTCCGCCAGCGCGCGACACCCTCTGACGTGTTGAAGACTCTGGAGGAGGCACTTGCAGCTGAGAGAGCAGGCAACAACGAGCTTGCCTCCGACCGCTATCGAGAGGCATCAAGGATAGCGCCGGATCTTGCCTACGCGGCCTACCAGTGGGGCAAGTTTTTCGTTCGGACCGGCGATCAAATTCGCGCACTCACATTTTTCGAACGCGCCTACCAGACCGACACGCTGTACCTCAGCGCATACCGCGAAGCCTACAGCTTGTACCGCAAGAGCGGAAACTTCAAACCGACCATCGAGGTGCTCACCCGCGCACTCGAACATGGCAACGATTATTGGGAGATGCATTTCAATCTCGGCGTTGCCTACATGGCCGACGGTGACCTCGCTCGCGCGATCCAGCACTTCGAGCGAGCTCTCGAACTCAATCCCAACAGCTACCAAACCAATATTCAGCTTGGTCTCGCGCACCAGACGGCAAAGAACTATCAAAAAGCGCGAGAGTACTTCAATCGAGCAATTAATATTGACCCCGTTCGACAGGACGCTGTGAACTTCCTCGACAAGTTGAACGAGCTCCAGAAGGCCGGGCGGTAGGTGCTGACAGCACCACAATCGGACGAACGCTGTTCTTTGCTTTTGCCCCAATTCTTCGTATATTGGTTGTGCTTCTTGCCCGCCAAAAGGCGGCTTGAGAGCGGAAATCCTCACATCGCACAAGCGTTGAGGATTTTTTCGTTTCAGAGAGAGATATTTCGATCGGGCACGTGGCGAAACTGGCAGACGCACTAGCCTTAGGAGCTAGTGGGGAAACCCGTGGGGGTTCAAGTCCCTCCGTGCCCACATGGCGTTTGCGGGATGGGGCAACCCAAGGGGGTTCGACTCCCCCTCTACCCACGAGAGTTTTACGGGATGGAGAAAACCGTGGGGGTTCTGAGCCGGAGGCTCATCCGCCCCAGGTGTAAATCCACCGATGGCGGAAAGTCCCTCCGTGCCCACATGAGCTTGACTTGCCGGTGGTTTCCTCCCCGCTGAGCACAAAACCATTCATTCATTTTCCATTTCGAAGGAGTTGTCAAGTGGATGTCACGGTAAACAACCTGTCAGACGTTGCGCGTGAAGTCGAGATCCAGGCAAATTCCGAAGAACTTCAACCCCATTTCGAGAAGGCGTACAAGGAATACCGACCCAAGGTCGAAATCAAAGGATTCCGGAAGGGGAAGGCTCCACTCGAGCTCGTCAAGCGGCTGTATGGTGAGTTGATAGAGCGCGAGTACCTTGAGACCCTCGCCGGAGAACTTTATCGACAAGCGGTGAAGGAGAAAGAACTGAAGCCTATCGGCGACCCGACACTGGTCGACCTCGATTACCGACGGGGGGAGAGCCTGCGCTTCAAGATCCAGTACGATATTCGCCCAAGTATTGAACTCAAGAGGTACAAGGGACTCTCCGTTGACACTGTTGTCCATCACGTCACGGATCAAGAGTTTGAAGAGGAGCTTCTTCGACTCCGGAAAATGAACAGCTCACGAGAGGAGGTTGACCGCGTGACGGATGAAGAGCACGTTGTCTCGACCGAGCTTCAAGAATTGGATGAGACCGGGTTCCCCATCATAGGCAAGAAATCCGACAACGTGCGCTTCTACCTAGCCGATCCTCAGCTCGAGCAACCCTTCAGAGACGCCCTCAAATCAACCGAGAGAGGGAATGAACACCACATCCGGTTTGATCATCAGCATGGAGAGCACAGCCATAAGGTGAACGTGAAGGCAAAGGTCACCAAGGTCGAAAAGGTGAGGCTGCCCGAACTGAATGATGACTTCGTGAAGAAGGTCACGAAAGACAAGATTGGGTCAGTGGAAGCATTGAGAAAGAGCGTTCGGGAAGACCTGGAGGCGTACTGGAAGGAGAAGAACCGCCGCGCTCTCATCAACGCGATTGTCGGCGAGATCATACGTCTTCACGAGTTCCAGGTGCCGGAGTCGCTCATCCGGGGCGTTCTCAGCAGCCTGCTGGAAGAGATTAAAGACCAGCACCCCAAGAAACAGCTCCCCGCCGATTTTGATGTCGAGAAGTTTTTCCAGGATAGCCGGGCGTATGCAATCTATCAGTCGAAGTGGGCATTGCTGCGGGAGGAGATTATCAAAGCCGAGAACCTCACCGTGGACGACGCCGCGCTGGCAGCCCTCGCGGAGCGTGAGGCACCCAAAATCGGGATTGATAAGGAACGATTAATCACGTATTATAAATCGTCTGAACAGATCAAAGACCGGCACATGGGCGATAAACTGATGGATCTCCTGGTGAGCAGCACGAAGGTCAAAGAAGTTGATGACACGACATTGTCGAACAAACTTGTGAAAGGATAAGCCACAGCATGAGCTCACGAACACTTGAGATATACGATCAGCTTGTTCCCATCGTCGTCGAGCAGACGGGACGGGGTGAGCGGGCTTATGATATCTATTCCCGACTTCTGAAGGAGCGCATTGTCTTCATCGGGACTCCGCTTGATGACACGATTGCGAGCCTCGTCATTGCACAATTGCTCTTCCTGGAATCGGACGATCCGGATAAGGACATACACCTGTACATCAACAGTCCAGGCGGCAGCGTGACCGCAGGCCTTGCGATTTATGATACGATGCAGTATATTCGGCCAGACCTTTCGACGATCTGTATCGGCATGGCGGCAAGCATGGCCGCGGTGTTGCTCGCGGGCGGAGCGAAAGGAAAGCGAACGGCGCTGCCCAACGCGCGCGTGATGATCCACCAGCCCTGGGGTGGAGTTCAAGGAGCAGCCTCGGATATCCGCATTCAGGCTGAAGAGATCTTGAAAACGAAGAAGCGGATCAACGAAATCATCGCAAGCCACGCCAGCAAGGCTGTTGATCAGGTTGAGCGCGATACCGATCGCGATTACTATATGTCATCACAGGAAGCCAAAGACTACGGCCTGATCGATAACATTCTCGTCAAGCGTGTGCCGGAACCGAAAAAGGAGAAGTAAAAGCGAGCGCGTCACGAGGCACAGACTTTCAGACACAGCATCAGATCAGTCATGAGCCAAAAACCAAAGCAGGGCGATAAGATTGCGTGCTCATTCTGCGGACGCTCCTCCGAGGAGGTCAGCAGCATCATCGCTGGTCCAGATGTCTACATCTGCGACCTTTGTGTATCGAGCTCCGTCGATATCATCCGCAATAACATGGCTGCCATCAGTGCAAAGAGGCAGAGCACGCGCGCCAACCTTACCCCCGTCGAGATCAAGAAAGCGCTCGATGAATACGTCATCGGCCAGGAGCATGCGAAACGCACCCTCGCCGTCGCCGTCTACAACCACTACAAGCGCATTGATTCGAACGAAAACTTGCAGAATCTCGACGAGGTCGAGATTGAAAAAAGCAATATCCTCCTCATCGGACCGACCGGGACGGGGAAGACGCTCCTTGCTCAAACCCTCGCACGAATCCTTGATGTCCCCTTCGCCATAGCCGATGCCACAACGCTGACAGAGGCCGGATACGTCGGCGACGACGTTGAGACGATCCTTGTCTACCTCCTGCAGAACGCCGAGTACAATATCGAGAAAGCGGAACGCGGTATCGTTTACATCGATGAGATCGACAAAATCAGCAGAAAGAGCGATAGTGCATCGATCACACGCGATGTTTCAGGCGAGGGCGTTCAGCAGGCCCTGCTGAAGATCTTGGAAGGCACCATCGCCGGCGTGCCACCGAAAGGCGGTCGGAAGCATCCCGAACAGAGCCTCATCAACATCAACACCAAGAACATCCTGTTCATTTGTGGCGGTGCGTTCGGAGGATTGGACAAGATCATCGAGCATCGGGTCAGCCAGAATCCGGTCGGCTTCGGAGCCGATGTGAAGGGGAAGCGGCACAGATCATCCGACCTCTACCTCGCCCAAGTCGAGCCTGACGATTTGCTGAAATATGGCCTGATTCCGGAGTTCATCGGACGGCTGCCCGTCGTCGCGACGCTGCATTCGCTGGACGAAAAAGCACTCCTCAACATCCTCACGGAGCCGCGCAACGCCATCGTCAAACAGTACAAGAAACTGTTCATGATGGAAGGCGTAGAACTGGAGTTTGAAGATGCGGCGCCGCAGGCAGTGGTTACGAAGGCGATGGAGCGAGGAACAGGCGCACGCGCCCTCCGCTCCATCATCGAGGAGGTGATGCTCGATATCATGTATCAACTCCCCTCACGGCGGAACATCTCGAAATGCATCATCGCCAAAGACACCATCCTCAAGTCGAAGGAACCGATCTACCTCTACGAGGAACGAAAATCGGCGTAAGGAATCGAGCCATCTGACCATCGGATCGATGGCACGATGATTCGATCACTTCTCCCCCCTCACATCTCGCGGCCCCCACCCCTTCACTGTTCACGATTCACTCTTCACCCCCGAAGCTCCTTCCCGGCTAAAAATACGTTCCTCTCTCGCTCCCCTGCTTCGTAATCTTTAAATCCTGTAACTGCGGGGCTTTGACGCGCAGTTCGAGCCTGTAACCGCGGTAGAAGCCAATCGGGAACCACGTAACGTTCATCTCCCAACAGTGAAGGTCACGGTAGATGCTAACGCTCGGAGCAGCGAACTCCTTCCGGATGAAATCATAACTGCCGCTGCCGGAGAAGCGCCATTTGTCGGTGAGGTTGAACGAGAGGCTGGCGTTGAGTGAGGAGCTGCGGATCTTCTGACGCGGATCAGACTGGCTTTGCGTGAAGCTGTAGCCGAGGGTGAGGTTCCAAGGTATGCTGAAATCCGGAGTCTCCTCTTCGAAAAGACCTGAGTAGGTCCGCATCTGTGCCGGCTGTCCAATTTGTCCCGAGGCTTGCTCCTGCTCACGTCGGGCGCTGTCAGGAACGGAACTCCCCGGCGTGGATTCCTTCTTTTGCCCACTCAGCGATGTGGACAGCGTGAACGAGACGCTGGTAAGATCAGGAAGATACTGCTTCTTGGACCAGACAAATTTATTCACACGAGTCCCCGCCGCCGGCTCAAAAACATAGAAATCGTGTGTCGTGGAGGCGCTGATGTTCAAGATATTCCCGATGTCGGTGCGATAGGAGAGGCTCAGGGGAGAGAGACGAAGGCTGTCTGCGGCAAGATTATACGAGATGCTCGCGCCAATGTTCATGAGCTGAGTTTTCTTCTCCTGCTGCGAAGTATCGGAGGACAGATACTTCATCTCGAAGAGGTTGCCCACGGAAAGGCTGAGATTCTCCTGCCGACCACGTGGAGCTCCCCCGTAGATTTCCCGCTCATATTTGTTGTATACGACTTTCCGTCCGCCCTTGTCGACGTACGATCCGTAGTATCCGTACCGCGGATCAGCAAAGTCCGGTTGATAACTGAACGAGAGCGTCGGGGTGACCGTGTGCCGAATTCCCGTAATGCCGAAGATCTGTGGTTGAAAAACACCGAAAAAACGTGTGGATGCAGAGAGACCCGTTGAAAACGTCCGAACGGCACGGAATCCGCTTGCTTCACGCTCGCCTGAGGTATCTCGCTCGATGCGCTTGCCGTACCATTTCTCATTGTAGCTGACAAACGGAGCGACGGTGAAATATCCGGCCTTCGGCGATGCCGTAATCGAGAACTGATGGTTCACGCCGGCTCGCTCTATCCTGTTCTCTATCTTCAGGCTATCCTGCTGCGGGTTCACCCGGCTTCGGACAGTCTCGAAATGCTTCGAACGATTGTACTGCGCCTCCCCATTATAGCTGATCCCTATCATTTCGTACCACCGGTATTCGGTCGTTGTCCCCGCGAGAAGCCCCCGTGATGCGGATGATCGACGGAAGGGAAAGAACTGTCCCTGAGAGAACGAAATGGTGGGCAGCCGTTCTTCAACGTCCTTCGTCGTGAGATTTTGATCGCGATAGATATTCACGGTCAGGCTTCGGTTGGATTCCCCCCATGTCTTCGACAATGTTGCGTTGGAGACGACGTTCTGCCGCAGGATCTCGTCGAGATTTGAGCTCACGTTTCGGTAGTACGTGCCGGAAACAAACGTGAAGTTCACATCGGCACGAGTCGTTGGGTCGATCTGCTGGTTATGATTGATCTGAATGTTATAGTCCCGCTGTTGAGTTCGTCCGGGATCACTCGACTCGCCGGTGTGAAGGCTCGTAACGTTCGCACTGACCGAACCCGTGAAGTTGTACCGCAGAGCGTAGCGGTACAACGAGCGATTGAGCCATCCTCCCCGCGTGTACCAATCAAACGTCGTAGCGAGATCCATGTAGTCGCTGATCGCCCAGTAGTAGCCAAAGTGGCTGAGGAATCTTCCCCGCCGCGCGTCCTCGCCGTAGGCCGGCGCAATGATGCCGGACCGCCGACCGGATTTGTTTGGAAAAACACCAAACGGCAGAGCAAAAACCGGAACATCGGCAATATAGAAGTAGACCGGCTCTGCGACGATATGATCGCGCAGGACCACTTTCATCTTGGGGCTGTAGAAATAGTAATGCGGATGCTCGGCGTCGCAGGTGGTGTAGCGCCCGCCGGCGACATAGAGAACATCCTTTTCGATTTTCTTGATCGCCTCACCGTGATAATATCCCTGTTCAATTTCCGTATCGCCGACGATAATCTTCCCTCTCTGGGATCGGAAATTGTATCCAATCCGGGAGCCGTTGTACGTTTCACCACCATCAATCAGCACCGGCGGGCCGACGGTTTTGGTACCGGTTGAGTCGGTTGAATCTTTTACCCCCTCTGCACTCAGCGTCGCTGTGTTCCAGTTTACATTAACCCGCTCAGCCTTTAGCCCGATCGTGCGGTACTTCAGATCGCTCTTTCCATACAGATTCATAAAGCGGGTTCGCATGGAATACACAATGGAATCCCCCGCTGAATACGTCACAACTGTATCAACGCCGGACGCGCTCGGTTTGCCCGGTTGAGTTGTGTCTTGAACAGCAGTCGCGGGAATGCGGAGTGTGTCAGACCGTGTTGAAGGAAGAATCTGCGCAGGGCCAGGCCCGGTCCCAAGGAGGATGAGGGCAAGAATACGAGAGATTGTTCTCAGAGAAGGGCGCTTCATCCCGGTTCCCCCGTCTCACAACACGAGGCCAGCTGCTCCGAGGATGCCAGCATTGTTGCCAAGCTGAGCGGGTAACACCTGAATGTCTTTGCGGAGAGGTTTGAGAACATGCCGAACAACCGAATCGCGAATCGCGTGTATGACGAAGTCACCCGCGGCGGAGATGCCGCCGCCGATGATGCTGATACGGAGATCCATAATGTTCATAACCGCGGCCAACGCGACACCAAGCTGCTCGCCTGCCTCAACAAGAATCTCCCGTGCAATAGCGTCCCCATCGTGCGCCGCCTGAGAAATATACATCGGCTCGATTTTCGTCGGATCGCCCCCCACGAGCTCCAAGATCTTCGACTCCGGATGGGACTTCAGCCGTTCCGCTGTGCGGCTTGACAGGTAGCGCTGTCCCACATACGCTTCTACGCATCCAATATTGCCGCAGTTGCATTGCGGACCCGTGTAGTCGATGGAGATGTGACCGATCTCGCCTGCACCCCCCGTCGGACCACGGTAGATCTTGTGATTCAATATGATCCCTCCGCCAACACCGGTCCCCCAGATAACGAAGAGGAAATTGGGAAGATGGACTCCGGCACCGAACCTTGACTCGGCAATTGCTGCGGCGTTTGCGTCGTTTTCGATGCCAATCGTTACGCCCGGAAAAAGCCTGCTCAGCTTCGCTTTGAGCGGCACTTCATCCCAGTCCATGAAGTTCGGCGGAGCTTTCACAACACCTTCGTCATCCACGACACCTGGCGCGCCTATGCCTATCCCTTTGACGTTGGCGCCGTTTGTGTGTTCCAGCGCGTCTCGGACAGAAGCGGTGATCTGTTTGATAACCTTTGAAGGACCCCCGTCAGCGTTTGCAGGGAACTTGTTTTGATAGAGGAGCGCTCCACCCGTTGAGACGATGCCGGCTTTGATGCTCGTGCCGCCCAAGTCCACACCGACGGCAACTTTCGATACAGGTGACTTCATGGCGGAGGTAAACTACGAAAAATTCAATCGTAAATAAACTCCAAAAAGTGGGGCGACCTCTATGATCTCTGTCATATTGAGGTAGGGTTGTGTAGCCGATTGTTTTACATGCGCTGCTTTGCGATAGTATTGCACTAAGACTCACAGGGATTTTTTCTGCCCTGTCTCGCCTGGACAATTCCTTCGAGCGTCTCAGCAGCCAGTGCCGCCCCATGATAACTCTCGAGTATTCGCTTGAAGGTCAGACAAGTCTCTACGCAACCGTGATCGACAATTAAGTCGTCAATGGCACATCGAATCTCGGCGGGTGTGATTGTGCGCAACCACCGATCTTCGACGGGTAAGCCGCCTGACCGCCATAGGCTGTGTCCCATGCGTAGCGCTTGTGCCTGATGCGCGACCAGGATTTGATCGGGATTAACAGGCAACATCAATGACGGTACCCCGGCAGCCAATGCCTGTATGAGAGTCTCGTGGCCGCCAAGGTGAATGACTGCCACGCTGCGCCGAGCAACGGTCGCGCCCGGAACGGTCGCAAAAACACGAATATTGGTGGATAGTGCCAGGTCGCTCGGAAGTGTCAGATTAGCCGTGCTGACGACGACGTTATACATCCCGTCGCTAAGGGCACTGATAATTTTGATGAGTATGGTTTGGGCTTCCACGGTGCTGCCCATGGTAACGTAGATGAGGGGCCGGTCGTCAAGTTCGTCAAGCCACGGTGCCGGCTGCTCCCACCCAGACCAAACGAGTGGTCCAATGACGTGAGTACGGGGTGGAAGTACAGGCGGGAGAAAGTCGGGAAGATCGGCGGCGAGTCTCTCATCACCCAACAACAGCTCAAACGGTGAGTGGACATGTGGATAGCCGTGTTCTTTCAGCACCGATGCAAAGCGTCTGACGACCATCCGCATGATAAGTTGGAACACGACAGGAAAGACCAGATGCATGGTACGGAGCCGCAAATTTCCTATCCTGTTGTGTACCGGCTTGTACCCGAACAGAAGTTGAGCGGTCTCGCGCGGATTGAGCGCTAACCGCAGGGCGTTCCCATGAAGAATACTGATCGATGGCCGTGCAGTGAGACGCGCCGCCACGGGAGTGGTGAAACGAAAGTCGTACACGGCAACGTCGGGGTCCACCTCGGTCATTATGGTTCTCTCGGCTTCAAGATTCTCAGAAAAGTAAGTTGACGAAAACCACTTGAGGCCTCGGTCGGTGCGAAAGACCGCCCCAGGCACTTCCGGGACAGGCCATGCGTCGAAACCCGCGTTATTCACCATCGCGATTCGCTCTCCCCCGACAGCGAATACTGCTGTATGTCCTCTCCCTCGCCAAGCTTCTGCCACAGCCAAACACCGGCTCACGTGTGCCAACGAAGGTGCGAATGGGACAAAGAGAGCTCTCATCGTTCGTGTTTTCTCAGGTGCAAATTGGCTCGAAATGGATTAGCAGACCAATGACGCATAACGTTCAAGCAACCACGCAGTCCCGCTTGCCACTCAGAAGGATTCATTTTTATGCGGCAAGCGGGATTGAACGAGCACAATAAGCATTCTACAACAAAGGGAGTGTCGTGGATGCGATTGTTAGCACACGTTAATTTTTTTTAGTCTTTTATACATCGAACACTGAATCCACATTCTTTGTTACCAACACTTCTCCCGACTTTTTTCCCGTTAATATTCAGTAACCGCTCATATGATCTGTTTTTGTCAAACTCTGTCGAAGTCCAGAAGTTAGCATGTTCATTAGCAAAGTTAAATTTCCCATATCCTGTTCTCCACCCTCCAAATAAGACACTAAATCCTGAAAGACTTCCATCTTTCAAAAGGTCACCTTGATTACTTCCTCTCCAAATAGTAGTGTCGGCTTCTGATTTATTCATCCCTAAATAAATCTCAAGTTGCATCCACTCTTCATCAGTTGGCAAATGCCAGCCATAAGGACAAACACACTGGGCTGTTTTATAATCATATAGACAACCGTATTTTTTATACTCTTGAGTTTTTTTTGCTTCAGCTGTATTGTTTCCAAGATAGTTATATACCCAAATGCCCCCAAGGGAGTCTGGTTTACAAACGAAAGGTATATAAGCGAGATTCTTAGCCATCCATGTTTGGTCGCCAATTTTAATGGTTTTATAAAGATGGTTGTCTCTGGCGTCAATGAGTTCATTCTTGAAGTATTTGTCTTGAAGTTTATATCTGTGATCAAGTATATGAAGACCAATGTCCATGACAGCGTCTGTTTTATTAGATAATACTATTACACCAGTTTTGGTCTCTTTATTGAATCCAATAAAAGATTTGTACCCTAGGGTACTGCTACCATGTCCGTAATTGGTCGTTCCAAATTCATTCCAGATATGCCAACCAAGTGCAATATTATTTTCTTGATGTTTGATATGTGTCAATTCAAAAGTAGACAATAAATATGTATCTATGAGACCCAAATTTGCTGCAACAAAAATAAGCATATCATTTATTGTAGATTTTAAAGAACCTGCTCCGGCAAATGTGGGGCTGAACGTCCATTCTGATATAGATTGACCTTCATTATTATATGGAGCTGCAACATTCAATTGAAGTTTCGTTGGAATCGTAATTACTGTACTATTTAAATTAAAAGGTTCACAGATGCGTTTGCGAACAAGTTTTTCATAGTCTAAACCAGCTTTATGCGTAAGAATATATCCTAATAGCCCAACGCCAATATTTGAATATTCATATTTAGAACCAATTTCACGTGTAAGTTTATAGTTAGATAAGAAATTAAACATCTGCTCAACAGTATAATCGGCATATGGATTATCAGGATTTGCCGGAGATAAATTGTTGGGTCGTGTTGGAAGTCCAGATGTATGAGTGGCTAAATGATAGAGAGTAATCTCCTTGCCATTTTGTGTAGGAGTTTTTACGGAATCGGGAAGAAACTTTGAGATGGGGTCGTCCAAATTAAGTTCTCCACGTTTTACCATGTCAGCTAATAAAAAGCAGGTGAATAGCTTAGTAATTGAACCTATTCCGTATAGGGTGTTCTCATCAGGTTTTTTCCCAGATCCTTTTTCTAATTCCCCATATGAAAATATGTGTCTGCCTTTTTCATTGATAATACCAATAATTACACTAGTACTTTTCCCGTTATCGACTATTCGTTTAATGTATTCTTTAACATAGCTATTGGTTGTATCGTCCTGACCAAAGACTGACTGTGAAGCAAGTGATATAATCAAAAAAAGGGGAGCTATTTTAATAAAGAATTTAGTCATATCGGGTCTGTTTGTAATGTGTGCTAACTCGTGGAATGAAGAAATATCGCGTTCTTATTCTTTATGGGATCTATCCACAGTAAAATGCAAATGTTGGAGGTTAGAGATGAGCAATTCCCCGGCTCGGGCTGGCGATCGTACGGTGCGAAGGCAAAACGTGAACCTGTGCCGGTTAGCCAGGAAACAGCTCATGATAAGCTAGACAATTGCGCGTCAACTTTCAACGGCCTAAAGCATTGATTTGTTCTTGTTGTTTTCCTGTAGGATTCTCCCCCGATGCGAGGTCTTTCCCTACAAAGACTCAGAAACCGTTGCTGCCGAGTTTTTGGCCCAACGAGGAATCGGCTACCGAGAGGAGACCCACATACTGTCTTACGTGGACGGAACGGGGCGTGCGAATCTACTGCGAAGTATGAAACAAAAAGGGTGCTCGCCTCAGAAGACAAGCACCCTTTCGGGAATTGAAACGTGAAGCGAGAACCTATCTCAGCAGCACCATCTTCCTCGCCTCGGAAAATCGCGATGTCGACAACCTGTAAAAGTAAACACCGGACGGAAGCTGCCTACCGAGTCCGTCGCGCCCGCTCCACGTAACGACGTGCGTCCCAGCGAGGAACGAACCGTCCAACAGTGTTGCGATCTTTTGGCCCAACAGATTGAAGATCGTCAGCGTGACCTTCTCCGATTGCGGGATGGAGAAGGCAATGATCGTCGTTGGGTTAAACGGGTTTGGATAATTCTGCTCGAGCACGTACCCGGTGGGCACGATTGGATTGTCCTCAACGCCCGTCACCGTTATATCGAGCGAAACTGTTGCCGGTACCGGATTGCCGGAAGCGTCGTAGGTTGGATTCGCCGGCCCGATTGCAGAATTATAGTCAACCTTGTCGACAGTAAGAGTGTAGGATCCTGGTGCAAGTTCTGGGATGGCAAACGATCCATCGGTATCCGTAATCCCATAGCCTGCGACTAGGCCAGATCCGCTCTCCATCGCGTAGACGATCGATCCCTCGATGCCGACCAGAGCGCCCCGTTTCCCGAGAGAGCTCGATGTTCCTGTGGATGATCTGACATTCCCGCGCACTGACGTGTATCCTATTGACGTGCGAACTATCGGCCGGACATAGATCGTGATGCCCGCGACGGTGTTTTCATTCACATTGACCTTCGTCGCGTCTTTCCACCGCAGCGTGGGACCTGTCATGCTGTAGTACGATGGGGCGAAGTGGCCGAGCGGGACGGCAAGGACAATGTAGTCACCCGGGGGCAGATTCTTCAACGAGAACCCACCCACCGAATCCGTATCCGTATGATAGGCTTTGGGAACCAGGAGCGCGTCACGAGTCCGGAATGCAACAATCCGTGCAGGTACGCCGGCTTGACTCACCGTATCCACCACGGCACCGTTGATCGTTCCAGTCGCCAGGGGATGGAGAGGTGTCAAGACAAAGTTCATGTCCGTGAGGTTGGACGTCAGTTTGATGATGTCGGCTGACAGGAAATCGCTTCGATTGTCGTAGAAGAGCTTGTGATATCCCGGTGCAAAGGCGAACGCGATATACGATCCCTGTGGAAGCGTCACGGAATACTTCCCCTCCAAATCGACCCTGACTTTCAAGACGTACTCTGACGTTCCGTCGAGCCGGAAGTCATTGACCTCCGCCGATCCACCCGTCCCCATGCCTGGGACCCCTGCTGATATCGTGACCATCCTCATCTGTTCCATATCGAACAGGTCCCGATTATCGTCCTGAGATGACCAGTCGTCGCCGCCCAGCTTACTGGAGTTGAAGCTGAAGCCTGCCCGCGAGAACACCACCCAGGATTCCTTAATCGGGTTTCCCGACTCGTCAAGGACCGTTCCCGACACGGTGTACTTCGGAATAGCAGCCTTCGCCTTGAGCTTGAAGTTGATGGCAACGGGAATCGAGTCCTTGACCTCAATCGGATCCGCCTTGTCCACGCTTGCCTTTCCATCATACCATTGTTCGAGGTAGTCTGACCTCATCGGTATGGCTCGAGCGAGGTAGGTGCCAAAGTCGAGCTTGCCGATGGAATACTTACCGAGTGAGTCCGTGATGGCTGAATACTCGAATGGGAGAATGTTGCTGAGTACAGAGAGTTTGCGAGCGTAAAGCTTCACCACAACTTTCGCTATCGGCTTTCCTGTGGTGTCAGTGACTGTTCCGGCGACCGTGCCGGTCGATCCACTCACCGTCAGCGTATATTCCTGACTGGCTTTCCCGCCCTTGGTTGATGTCACCACCACCACGATTCTGAACATCCCCCTTGTTTGAGGAGTCCACTTTATCAGACCGGTTGAGTCAATGGACATCTCGGACGACGGTCGAAGCGAAAGCGCATACTTCAGTTTCGCCGTCGCATCCGACGAGACTGCCTTGACTTGGTACAGATAGAGAACTCGCACGGTGGCGTTCCTCACGGGTTCCGACGTAATCCGCACAACATCGGTCTGAGGCTTCGGCCAGATGTTCACCAGCGCCATGTTGCTGCGCAACGTCGATCCGCCCTTCATCCTGGCTTCGACGTAGTACACGTACGCCACGTAGTTCGATGCGGCAACGGGTATGTCCACGAATTCGTTTTTGGTCGTCGAGTCAATGCGTGCGAAGGCGAGCGAGTTCGGCATCAGGGCGCGAAAGAGCAGATAGTACTGAACCGAGTCGCCTGGAGGCTTCGTCCAGCTGAGATAGATCTTCCCAGTCGACTCCACTTTGGCATTGAGTGCAAACAGCCTGGAAAATGTCTGGGCCTGTGCGACGGAGCTGCCGATCACCAGAACGGCGAGCAGCAACACCGAGATGATAGCAAGTTTGCGCGCCATAGTTGTTCCCCCTTTCCCTGTTTGAAGATTCCCGAAATCTCCCACCAGAACACATGCCGGGCAAAGATCTCGGGAATCTCTTTTCATCAAATCAAACTCTTTTCTCCTTTCTTATCGTTGATTCTGGTCACGCGGTCAGAACCCCCGCTCTAGCCTCTCACATTGAGACGGTCAATCTTCATAAGCTAAAAGTCCGAGGGCATTTAGGCTGACCCATTAGAAATACACCTTCAATGTTACGACTGATGATCTCTTGGTGTTCACGCGCACGAGATTCTTCTCCGCTGCGACCGGAGCTCCCTCCTCCTCGAGGAAGTTCGTGCGCACGACTTTCTTCGGTACCCGGGGAAGCAAAAGCGTTGCCTGTGATTCTTCGCCGCCGGCATCGTACCATTGTATCACCCATGCGCCGGAGTCCTCTGCCTTCTTGATCGAGGTGAGAACGAGATTGGAGGGACTGAGGCGAACGAACGAATTTGCCTCCGGCAATTTTCCCGTGTGAGCATCGGTCATCACGGCGATCAATGGGTTGTTGAATTCATAGCCCCGCTGAACGGTCCCGGCTGCGCGCCACGTGCCACTGTGCGGGTAGAGTGAATACTCGATGCTGTGTTTGCCGCGGTCCGCCGTCGGATCCGGCCAGTTCGGTGAGCGCAACAACGAGAGCCGAATGGTGTTTCCCTTGATATCGTAACCGTACTTGGAGTTGTTGAGAAGACTGACCCCGTAGTCTCCCCGTGAGACATCGGCCCAGCGCTGTGCGGGGACCTCCACCTTCGCCTTCTCCCAACTATCCCTGAGTTGCGTCGATCGCCGGATCGTCCCATACGGAATTTCATACGTCGCGACGGTGTCGCTCACGGAAAGCGGGAACGCGACCTTCAGGAAGGTCTTCTCTTCCCACCAATCGACATCCATTTTGAAATCAATGCGGTCTATCCCATTATACAGGATCACGTCTTGAGTGAAGAACGATGTTGGGAAATCCTCAGTCGGAAAGTCTTTTTTCGCTCCCGGCTTCAGGTAATCCCGATACAGCCTTAACACAACTCTCACCGGTCCGTTTTCCACGATTTCAACCCTGCGGAAGGTGGACGGATACTTCACTCCCGTGAGCCCGACATTCCAGGCATCCCACGCCGTGGGATAATCGGCCAGCAGCTGCAGCTCGTTGCCGGGTCCGCTGAGAATCTCCTTCCCGTTGCGCTTGTCCATGAGGCTCTTCAGCCAGCCAGATCCGGGATCAATGGTTATCAGGAAGAATTCGTTTTCAATCTTCGTTTCCGAAACCATCAACGCGCTCTTCTGCGACGCGGCCTCCTGCTTTCGGATCTGATAGGACCTGTAACCGATGGACGGGACCTTCTCGGCAACAAACACTAAGTCCCTCTGATAGCGTCCCGTCGAGATAGTCTGAGACGGGATCTCCTTGCCCTGATCATCGAACACAGCATACTCTGCCTCATCACCCTTCGGCATTCTTACCCTCGTAATATCCGTTCGATCCCATGACAAAGGATTGAACACCACCACCGGGAGGCCCTGACGGAGTTTCGACGTGTTGATCTGACGCGCGAGATACTGAAGCGATTGTTCAAGCTCGAACTTGCCGATCTCTTGAGCTTCCAGGTGCTTCTCATTCGCATCAATGTACACCTCCCTGATACTGGAGCCCGGCAGGATGTCGTGGAATTGCAGGAACAAGAGCTTCCTCCACGCCTCCTCCAGCGCCGTGCTGTTATACGACCCGCCCGCAAGCGCTGCCATGGATGAGAATTTCTCGGCGTTGGTCATCAGCATCTCGCCAGCGCGGTTGTACTTTTTCATCTTCGCCTGCGTTGTGTACGTTCCTTGATGATACTCAAGGTAGAGCTCGTCTTTCCAGACTGGCAACGTGCTCAGATCATGCTGCTTGATCCAGTTCAGATACGTCGCGGAGTTGCCAAATTCGATGGTGGGATAGATATCGAGCGACTTAAACCGCTGGATGCGGTCAATCATCTCCAGCGAAGGCCCACCTCCATGATCCCCGACGCCGAAGAGCACCATCATCTTCGTGAAGCCTGTGTTGGCCTCGTATTGTCTCAGCCAATCGACGAGTTGATAAGGATTCTTGACTTCGCTGACGTAGTCGAACGGAAAATAGCTCAGCACCTTGGAGCCGTCGGGACCCTCCCACCAGAACAGTCGATAAGGAAAGACGTTCGTGTCATTCCAGCCGATCTTCTGCGTAATAAACGCATCGATACCGGCGTTGATGTAGAACTGCGGCATGTTCCAGTTATAACCGAACGAATCCGGATTCCATCCAATCTTCACATCCACACCGAGCTTTTGCTTGAAATACCGCTTGCCATAAAGAAGATGTCGCGACCACGACTCGCCGCTCGGCAGGTTGCAGTCGGGCTCCACCCACATACCGCCGACAATCTCCCAGCGACCGTCTTTGACACGCTGTTGAATCTGTTTGTACAAATCCGGATAGAGACGCTCCATCCAGTCATAGTACGCAGCTGCGCTCTGCGTGTAGGTGAAATCAGGCCGTGCGTCGAACATATTGAGGACGGAGGCGAACGTGTTCTTGCATACCTCGATCGTCTCTTTCTCACGCCAGAGCCACGCAGCGTCAATGTGAGCGTTTGAGTTGAAGTAGAGCGTAAACCGCTTCGCATATTCGGCGACGGGTTTCAGCTCTTTTCTAAGCTCGGCAAGAGACGATTCGAATCGATCCAGCGGGCCTTCGATCAGTGGACGCAAGTCAGCCCTGGCGGCGATCGATTGCAGCAGGTCATTGAGCCTTCTCTTCTCATTCCGATCCATTGTCGATCGATCGATGCCCGGGTCAACGCGCTGGCTGGAGCTCGTCTGATACGTGTCGGAGCTCAGAAGCTTCTGGCCGGCGCGGAGGCTGAGCGAAAAATTCTCGATAAGCGTTCGGAGGGGCTTCAGCTCTTCCGAGGCAATCTCCGCCCTGATCAACCGCAGTGGGCCACCGGTGTTCACGGCTTTGATCGCGATCAAGAAGTGTTCGCCCGGTTTCGCATCTTTCGTCAGCTCAAACTCACCATCCCACGGGAAATGCCCTTTCGCGACCCCGTTGACCCACATGAACCCGTAGTCATCGACGGATACCATCAGCTTCATCGGTCCGCTGATGGGTTTGCCGAGGATCTTCGCCGGGAGAGCAATTTCTTTTCTGATCCAGCACGAATCGGGGTAGATGCTTTGGTTCAACTTCAACGTTTGCCAAGCTGAGTCATCGAAACCGGGTTGTGTCGGATCGCCTAGAGGTTTGTAGGTTTTCAGATCGGGACTGACCCTCCAATCGTTGTAGGAAGAGAGAGTCAGAGAGTCCAGAGCCCTGACCAGCCGATCGACGTTGGTTTGAGAGAACGCACCAAAGGAAATAAGGATGAGTGGAAGAATGATCTTGATGAGCTTCATGGCTGTGCTCCTTCTGTTTATCTGCGGGCATCATGCCCTCAAGAGGGACGCGTGCCTGCAAGAAATCGTTCCTAGCGTGACCCTTATAGCAATCGTAGAAGTCTTTTCCATCTTATCAAGACGGTTCAGATTCCTTGAAGATATGACATACCGCCCCGCTGGGGCTCAATCGCTTTCTCTAGGGACAATCTATCGACATTCCGCTCCTACGGAGCGGCGAGAGCGAGCTGATTTCATATCGCCTCTTGAGCCCCGTTAGGGACGAGATGTTTATCGCTTCCCCCAAAAAAGAGTTGTTGAGCTCCGTCAGGAGCGACATATCATCTGCGCTGTTTGTGATCGATCAACCGACGTGGAAAGAATTTATGCAACAACCATAAGGGCGTTCCATACTGGCCAGAAACGGTGAATAGCGTGACCCTTACAGGTCACGCTACAGCCAATGATCAGACGAACCGCGAAGGGCGTTCACGTCCTTCATGACTCTTCTGTCGTCAACATTTGTTGTTGCGGAGAATGTTGAACGCTCTGAAGGGCGTCGCGAATATTGGGTTTTGATTCCCTAGCCCAACCCTTAAGGGTCGGGCTGGAGAACGGTATCATCAATAAAACCGAAGGGCATTCATGCCCTTCAAACCCTGAGATGTTTATGGCCGAGAATACAACAGCGGGTTCAATTCGCTTGCCGCAATGTCGCCGGGTTTCAGGCCGGGATGGAAGACCTCCATATCCACCTTCCTGTGCTCATTGTCGGGCTCCATGATGCGCGTCCCATCGGCATAATAAATGATGGCCATGACTTCCCGACGTTTCGTGCTCCCGTTCCCATGCGCTGAGTGAAGCGTACGTCCCGGGTGGAACGTTGCATCACCGGCACGAAGCTCATAGCTGTGGATTTCACCCTTCTGTTCTCGTATGATTCTCTCAAAGTACTCCTGAGACGCCTCGGAAATCGGCTGCTGCTTGAAGGCGCTGTTTCGGTGAGATCCCACCACAAAACTCATCGATCCCATCTCCCGTGACACATCGACCAACGGCATCCACATCGTGATCGTATGTTCAGTCTCGAGAGGCCAGTAGTAATAATCCTGGTGCCACGGCGTTGGCATGCCACCCGGCTCCTTGATGAAGGCCTGGTCGTGATACAGGCGAACGCCCTTGACTCCCATGAGATCCGCAGCGATCTTGGCGAATCGCTTGGCAAAGACGAAGCGTCGTACCTGCGCGTTCATTCTCCACACATTGGTCACCTGTGTGAACATCGCGCCGTAATCAGAGATGCGGCGCTGCGTGTCTCGCGTCCTCGCCACCTCATCAACGATGCTGGTCACGAGCGGGCGGTACGCTCGCACTTCCTCTGCAGAAGCGATGCCGCGGAGGAGAATATGTCCACCGCGTTGATAGGCCTCATAGTGATCCTTCGTAATCGGATATTAGCTTGAAAGGTCATGCATCTGCTCAGGGGGCATGGCTTCTCCGGTCGGTCCTGATGATGTGCGAGGAGATTGGACGCCTCAATATCAACAACACGGGAAAGAAAAGCAAGGCGGCGTTTCGATTGTAGGAATGAGTGTCGATCATCCATTGTGTCCTCAACACTGATGCGTTCGGCTTCAATCACGACTCGTCGCTTCCTTGCATTTGCCTCAACAGTTCTTTACTTTTGTCCTGGTTTTTCGCAAGGACACAAACCTATGAACCAGAAACACCTCGTTGTGCTCCTGATCCTCGCCGCGCCCCTTTTGTCCTTCACTTGCGGAAAGGAGATCTTCACTGGGAAACGCGAAGCGCGAGGTGTCTGGATGTCTCGATTCGAGTACACGAACGATAAGCTTCGAAACGACCCCGAAGCTGCCAAAGCTCATATTCGCGATGTCTTCGAAAAGGCGCGGAAGGCAAAACTCAATATGGTTTTTTTCCAGGTTCGCGGTAATGCGACGTCGTTCTATAACTCTGCCCTTGAGCCGTGGGCGCTCGAACTGACCGGAGAGTTAGGCAAGTCTCCGGGCTGGGACCCGTTGCAGTTTGCCATCGATGAGGCTCATCGGCTGGGGCTTGAACTCCACGCCTGGGTCAATACATTCCCCATCTGGCGTGGCGGAAATCCCCCGAGCGAAACGACGCCTCGCCAGCCTTGCCTTGCGCATCCTGAGTGGATCGTCTGCGACAAAGATGGAAAGCCGATGAAAGTTGATCCGCCAAGCAATGAGTACACTTGGGCCAGCGCCGGCATTCCGGCGGTGCGGCAGCACGTGGTCAATGTGGTGATGGATATCGTCACGAAGTACGACATCGACGGGATACACTTCGACTACATCCGCTATCCGGAGGGTTCCCCCGTGAAGGGGTACTCCCACGACTCCGTCAGCGTCGCTCGATTCAGCAGTATCGAAGGAAATCCGTACATGCTTTCGTGGGAGCACTGGCAGCGGGAGCAAGTCAATGAATTCGTCTTTCAGGCCTACAATGCCGTCACAGCAGCGAAGCCATGGGTAAAGCTCTCCGCGTCCGTGATCGGGAAGTATACAGGACAGGGATGGAGTTCGTATGACGTTGTCTATCAGGACCCCCGACGCTGGATGGAAGTCGGAAAGATTGATTTCATTGTGCCCATGGTATATTGGGAGCGTTCTCATCCCACGCATCCGTTTATCCCATTGATCACTCAGTGGCAAGACCGAGTCGCGTACGACCGCCAAGTTGTCCCGGGACTTTCAACAGGATTGATCACGAAGCTTGGATGGGAGGAAATCTCGGCGGAGATCGAAGAGGTACGAAAGAAAGGATTGCCGGGTATTGTGTTCTTCGCAGCCAGCGGGCTCGAGCGGTCGTGGGGCATTTTGGGGATTGAGGAATTCCCCTACTGGTCGATCGTCCCAAAGATGGAATGGAAAGACAGCGTTGCGCCTTCCCCGCCTTCGGACTTGAAGGCACTTGGTGTTACAGGAGGGGTGCAGCTTGAATGGATCACCCCGACATTGGACGAACCACTTTCGTACGTCATTTATCGCTCTCACACACCGGTTCTATCGACCACAGACGTCTCGAGTATCGTTACTGTGACAGGGCGAAATGTGACGTCGTATTTCGACGCTCAGGTTCCCGAGGGGGACTGGTATTACATCGTGACCGCACTCGATCGGCTTGCAAATGAGAGCACTCCTTCTGTTGCGGCAAAGGTGCAGCGAGCAGCCGTCGCAGCCCGAATCAACGTTGAATAAGGTTCTGACCGCTCACCACCATGCCGGAAGAACCAGCCGTGTTGCAGCATGTTTAAGCGACCCGTATGTCGGACCTCACTCCTCGTGATGATATAAAAAAGAAAGTCAGCGAGATCCTCAAACGCGTGGATCGTCTCATTCGCGCGGGGGAGATCGATCAGGCAATGCGCGAAATCATCCTCGCCAAAGAGATCGATCCGAAGAATGTCTATATCTTCGCTTACGAGGAGCGACTGGCGCACTTGAAGGAGGAACACGAGCACCACAAAGAAGAGGAGAAAACTCGGCAGCAGGCGGAAGAGGCAGCCCGAAAGCGTGATGAAGAATTGCGGAGGAAGCAGGAAGAAGAGGAACCGCGGAAAGCGACAGAGGAGGAGGCTCCCAAAAAGGAACCCGAACAGAAACAGAAGCAGCCCGAGCCGCAGAAGAAAGAGGAGCAGCGGCCATCACTGGAACAGCTCGAGGAAGAGCTCAGGGCAGCTGAAGAAGAGCTTCGCAAGCGGGAGGAGGAGAGGCGCAAGAATCGAGAGAGCGTAGCTGCACACGCCGATGCACTCGCCAAGTACAAGGCAGAGCTCATCAAAGCATGGCAGGATGGAGCCACGACACCATTGGAAGAAACCACCCTAAAACAGCTTCGTTGGGACCTCAGCATATCCATTGAAGAACACACCACGCTGACCAAAGAAGCGCAACGTGAGTCTTATCTCTCTGCGTTCAAAGAGGCGTGGTCCTCAGGGTCGATTACTCCAGAACACTCCAGCGAGCTTTCCGACCTTCGAAAACGGTTCAAGATTTCTCCTGAGGAATTTGACGCAATCGAGGCAGAGATCCTTTGGCAGATCCGTTCGGGTCTTCAGCCAGCAACTCTACTCATCATTGACGATGATGTGCGCCTGCTGAATGTCGTCACCGAGACATTGCAGGAAGCGGGATACTTCATCAAACCGTTCACAACGTCCGATGACGCGTACCGATACCTCAAGCTACAGACCCCGGACCTCATCATTTCTGACATCAATCTTGAAACCTCAACGATGGGGGGATTCACCTTCTATGAGAAGGTACGCGAGATCGACCGTCTCCACGACATCCCATTCATCTTCCTGAGCGGACTGACAGACGAGGTCTTAATCCGCACAGGAAAAGAGCTTGGCGTCGACGACTACCTGACGAAGCCGTTTTCCGACGAAACCCTTCTCGCCACGATCAAGGGCAAGCTGAAACGATTCAGGCAACTGAGGGATTCTCGAAAGAGAAAATAACCCTCTCAAGATTCGATGAACCTTTTTGGTTGAACATCTCTTGTCGCGACATTTCCGCGCTCCATTCCCTCACTCTCCCCACTGAAGAGACCGCCTGATCTCAGTCATCATCCTGCTCGACCATCGCTCGTGAGAAAATAGAGTACCGTGGCGCGGGCATCGGCGTTCCTTTCACCGCCCGCCATACGATCTCGTTGAATGCGCGGTCAGGCACCGCATCCTGTCGCTTCAGGTTAAACTTTTCCATCAACGACTGGCCATAGCTTCCCTCTTTGTTCTTTGCGTTCAACTCAATCCTCGGCTCCTCCACCGTGTAGGGTGACACATCGGGAGATAGTGTCAACGCGTTGAACATCGGTGTTGCAGCCGCATCGTACTGGCTCATTGGTGGAAGTCCCAGGATGAGCTCCATGGTCCTGAGCATCGAGGTCGTGCTGTAGAGCGTGTGGTCAACTGCATGCCGCTTTGTGAAGGGGCTGATGACCAGCGCAACCGATCGGTGCGCGTCAACGTGATCGGGGCCGTCCTGCGCATCATCTTCGACAACGAAGATTGCCATCTCCTTCCAATATTTGCTCTTGGAGATTCTCTCGATAATCAACCCCAGCGCGTAGTCGTTTTGCGCCACGTACGCTTTCGGTGTCAGAGCACCTTTTCGCGTTCCCGCCGTGTGGTCGTTCGGCAGGTGCATGATGCACAGGGTCGGGAGGTCGCCGTTTCGCTCAAATTCCATAAATTCCTTTTCCCACTCTTTGAAGCGATCGACGTCGGAATAATTCAAATCCCATCCGCGATAGTACGGCGCAAAGTTGTTGCCGATGCTGGGTTCGCGAGGCTTTGCCGGTTTTCCGTTCGGCTCAGCGGGATCGACAAACTCGCCATACATCCTGAAGCTCACATTGCGCTTGCCACACATCGTCCAAAGGTATCCTGCGTTCGGTCTCCCTGTGGGTTGCTCGCCCTCGAAGTCGTAGTGACCGCCGCGGCCGCCGTAGCTTGTGGGCCACGTCTTCTCAACATAGTCAGTCGCATACGCCGCCGTGGACCAGTTGTGTCCATCAGCGCTTACTTCAGAATTCACGTAAAAATTGTCAAACAGAACAAACTCACGCGCGAGCTTGTGATGATTGGGCGTGACAGCTTCGCCGAACAGACAGAGAGAGGTGTCACCGTTGCCTTCGGGCATATCGCCAAACACCTGGTCGTACGTCCGATTCTCTTTGATGATATAGAGAATGTGTTTGATGGGCGATGGCTGGCCGACCTCCCTCGGGATTGGACTCTCCCCCTTAAAGGCCGTTGCCAAGAGACGCGCTTGTTGATACGGCGTATTGTCGTACACTTGCTTCGTATGCTCGGCGAGTTTCGTGTTGTTGGGGAAGCGAAAGAGAGAAAGCGATCCATCAAACAGGCTGGCGATGTACTGTTTCTTCGGATTCGCCATCGAGCGTCCCCCCTTGCCATTGAGCACCAGCACCGTCTCATTCTTGAGTACGAGCACCTTTGTCGGATACCACCCGACGGGAATGAAACCGATTGGCCTTGGATGGAGAGGATCGCCCAGGTTAACGACAGTGAGAGAATTGTTGTCCGCATTCGCGGCGAGAAGGGTCTTCTGGCGGGGCAACAGTGCGACGGAATTCGTCGTGGAACCTTCCGGAGCATCCGGATGGATCGCTGTCGAAATGGAGGCAACCGCTTTCTTCTTCGACAAATCGATAATGGTCACCGTGTTGTCGTTCGCGCAGGCCACGTAGGCATAGCGTTCATCCGGCGATGTGATGACCTCATTCGGGTGATCGCCGGTGGCACATTCGTAAACGAGTCTCGTCCCCTTGAACACCCCGACCTTTTTGGAGCTCCAGATCGAAACGATGATTGATCCATCTTTTAGAAACTTGCACGCGTAGGGCATGCCATCGAGCCTGACAGCTTCCTGCTTCTTCGTGAGCAGGTCACAGTAGCGGAGCGTGCTATCTCCTCGAAATACCACCGCAAGTCTGTTTTGATGAACATCCAGTCCGGCAGCCGCCCCCTCGTATTTTAGTTTTCCCTCACCAAACCTGATTGTGTCTTCGGGCGTAAGCATTCCATTCCAAAGTGCAAAGGTGTACACGCAATTCTGATATCCCCCGGAGACGAAGAGTTTGTTTCCCGCAAACTTGATGCCGAACCAACTGTCCTTGAGATTGATCGACTGCGTGACTTTTTTTTGCTTCACATCCACCAGCATCAATTCTGCCTTGGATTGCCCACTGTGCGTGATTGCCAGGTATCGTTCGTCCTCGGAAAGGGCTGCGTTCAATGGGAAATCGCCAAGCCGGATTTGCTCACCGGCAGGCGAGAGCCACCACCCGTTAGGCAGAAGAACCCGATTGTTGGTTTCACCTGGTACCTGCGCGCGAACGAGGGCTGACGAGACCAGAATGATGAGGATGAGAGAGAGTGATCTCATGGTGAGTCTCCAGAGAGTCTGTTAGAGAGAAATTGTCGGCGATAGATGAGCGAAGCGAGAAGAATTCCATTCATCATGGCAAGGTTCAAATAAAGATACAACACGAGCTGATTGAACACCGAGCAAAGCATCAGCACGAACAACTCGGTCCCCATGCCCAGCAATCCCGATAGACGCAAACCTACGGTATCCGAATACCAAGGGACGAGAAATTTTCGATCATCTCGACCTCTCCTGCACCAGAGATCGATCCGAACCATCAACCGATCCTGCCAACCGTAAATTGCCAGAAAGGCGCGCTGGAGTGACAGCGTCAGTCGGCCGCTCTTGAGATCTTCTTCCGTGAACTCTTCCGTCAGCCGGTTGATTTGGTATTTTTCCTCAAGATGAAGGAAGGAGGTTTGATAATACACATGATACGAAACCCGAAGCGTAATGCCGACCAATCCAAGGAAAGCAAGAAGCAGCATCCACGGATTGCCGCTCGAAGTGCAGAGCACCCAACCGATCGCGCCAAACACCGCAACATCAACCGCAAAATCCCCAATCGAATCCAGGAATCTCCCAATTCGTGAGTACTGCTGCTTTGCCCTGGCGAGTTGACCGTCGGCAGAATCCAGCACATCCTTAAGCGTCACCAGAAGACCAGCAAGCGCGGTCGAAAGTGCTCGATCGTGAAGATAAAACAGAGCTGCAACAAGCCCCGCGATCGTGGAGGCGACGGTCACATGATTTGGTGTAATGGGAGTCCGGTAGAGCATCCAGACGATCAGGCCGGCAATCGGCCGGAGCACGTAGGTATTGATCAACTCGTCTGAGACGTCTGACTTAAGGGACTTTCTGTACTCGTACACGACCATACGGTACTGCTCAAGTGACTGCTTCTGGTCCGAGCTCACTCTTCGATAAGCGGCACGATGACTCTCTCGGCAAGCTCAAGGTCTGCCAGTGTGTCGATTTCCACTGCGGGGTAGTCGCTTGTATCAATGGCTTTGATCGCGACCCCCCGGTCAATCAGTTCCTGAAACGATGCCTCATAGAACTCCGTCCGACCGTGACCTCCTCGTACGCGTCGCTCAAGGATCTCGAACAGCAGCTCGGCGCTCTCGGGAGAGAAGAGCTCGATGCCGATGGATTCTCCGTACGTCTCTTCCAGCGCCGTCGTCTTGCCGATCAGAAGAATATCGTTCTGCGGATTCACTGTAACGCGAATTTCTTCTTCGTCGCGGTTTCCCTTCACCCGCACGGCGATCCGGTTCGGCGACTTCTGCGACAGCACGTACGGAAGGAGCCGGGAAGAGAACACGATGTCACTATCCAACAGCAGAAGCTCCTGAAGCGGCGCGTTCCTCCGCGCTTCACTCATATAGAATTCCCGCGCCATCAGTAGCGAAAAGGCATTGTTGGTCGTGTCAAACTTCGGGTTGACAATGAAACGAATGCGATGAAACGGGAAGTGCTTCCTGACCAACGCACGCACTTCATCTGCCCTGTAACCAAGCACCAAACCGATTGTATCAATTCCCGCGTTCGACACATGCTCAAGTATGCGCTGCAGGATTGGCTTTCCACCGACGGGGAGAAGGCACTTGGGAATTGAATCCGTGAGAGGTCGCATGCGGGTTGCCGTGCCCGCGGCAAGAATGATGCACTTCACGCCGACACCCCGCTGGCTTTGGGTGTTTGCAGAAACGCTGAAAGCGCTCGTAGCACTCGCTGGTTCTGCTCATTTGTGCCGAGCGTGATGCGGATGCAGTCGATGAATTCCGGCTCCGAGAAGAACTTGATGACGATGCCCCGTTCGTCGAGGTACGCTTGAAGCGGGGCTTTGAGCTCAGCGGGGATCTTGACCAGAATGAAATTCGCATTCGATTTGTAGCATCGAAAGCCCGGCCGCTGCGCAAAGATATCATAGTATTTCTGACGATCCGTGCGCATCTGCTCACCGATTCGTTCGTAGTACGCCGACGAATCCAGCGCAGCAAGCGCAAGAACTTCGGAAAGACGATTGTAGCCAAGATATCGCGATGCGAATTTCGTCAACCGGCTAAGACTTGCACCGACGGCGGCGAAGGCGATACGAGCACCGGCGAGAGCGTAGTACTTTGAGAATGTCCTGAGGACGACGAGATTGCGATAGCGGCCCACGAGCTCCGCGATATGTTCATTCGACTTCTCCGCAAACCCCCAGTAGGCTTCATCGAGGACCACAATGCTCTCGCGAAATGTTTCCGTCAGCCTGCTGAGATCCTCATCCGGGAAGGAGTTGCCCGTTGGATTATTCGGGGAAGCGATGAGCACGACGCGCGGGGATTCTTTCTGATAGAGGGCAATGAGCTCATCAACATCGTACAAGTACGAATCTTCCCCCTGCTTGAGGGAATACGTGATCGTCTCACCCGCGACTTCGGAAGCGACTTTCTGGTAGTACCACCACGACTGCGCCGGACAGAGCATTTTCTCTCCGGGGCCAAGGTAGCAATGCACGGCTTGCTTGAGCATGTCCTCGCTCCCTTCGCTGAGGAGGATTTGCTGCTCAGGGATGTTCAGCTCAGCAGCAAGCCGTTCGGAGAGCTTGCTTTTGACTCCCCGTGTAAAATCACGCGAGTAGACGCTCAGTTCTTCAATTCCGACGGTCCGGAGAGCTTCAAAGCATTTGGGAGCTGGCCCGTACAGGTTCTCGTTGCGATCAAGATAGATGATATCCGGTTTACGCGTCATTGATCATTTGACTCGATGGTACTCTGCTAAGAGCGTGATGTCTCGGGATAGGGAAAAAGAATCGAACCAGCTCCGTGGGCGCAAGATGCTGATCACGCTTGATGCGCTCAGTTAGGAGCGCAATGTTTTTAGAAATTCCCAAAAATGTCGTTCGAGCTCCGTAGGAGCGAAATGTCATTCCCCATTAACCCTCTCAAAAATGTATTCTCCATCGAAATCGACGTCGAATTCCTTCAGCATATCCATGTATTCTCCAGTGAACGATTTCTTTGAATGATGCTGTTCCTGATTCTGGATATATCGGACAACCCTGTCTAACTCAGAATGTGAATGGGAGAAAGCGCCAAATCCTTCCTGCCAGTTGAACTTGCCTCTCACCCATGCCTTCTCATTGACAAATCGAGAGGAATTCGCTTTCACATCACGAACCAGATTGGACAATGCAATATCTGGCTTCAGCCCGACGAGCATATGGATATGATCTGGCATGCTGTTGATGGCAATCAACTTCTGCTTCTCATTGCGCACGATTCCCGTAATGTATTTGTGCAGTTCCTCTTTCCATTCGCTTCGGATGAGATTGCCCCTCCCTTTCACAGCAAATACAATGTGAATATAGATCTGCGTGTATGTGTTAGCCATTGTGATGACGCTCCTGACGGAGCTCCCCGTCTCTGCTTGGATATATCTATAAAAATGTCGCCCCTATCGGGGCTCGCGCGGGTCTTGCCCTAGACAGACTGTTGTCGGACCCGTCAGGCATGTCGCGTCTGGTACGCCGCAAGCGTCACTAGGGACGTGGTAATGACTGCCTGATTTACTTGCGATCCTATTTTGTTCAGTATCGTAGCGTTCCAATCGGAGCGCGGTGTTTTGAGACCCACAAGAGTTGTGGCGAAGCTCAGTAGAAGCAAAATGCTGATTACGCTCGATGCGCTCCATTGGGAGCACAATGTTTTTAGAAATTCCCAAAAATGTCGTTCGAGCTCCGTAAGAGCGAAATGTAGTCGGGTGTCACTCCACGACCCATGGCTCGAGGAGATGCTCGCCGATCCCCTCGATAAACCTGGACGGCTTGGTCAGAATCAACCCACTCTCACGGTCGTAGATGTTCATGGGGTAGGTGATGGAGAGGTTCTCCTTCGCTCTTGTGCAGGCGACGTACATCAGCCGGCGCTCCTCCTCCATCTCTTCATCGCTCGCCACCGCATGCATTGCCGGGAATCTCCCCTCCAGCGCGTAGATGACGAAGACGGAATTCCATTCCAGCCCCTTCGCACTGTGGATTGTTGAGAGCGTGAGATATTCGTCTTCGGGTCCGGGTGATTCTACGTCAACAATGCTCTGGTTCGGAGGTTCCAGTGCAAGGTCGGTGAGGAGCGAATCGACGTCCCTGTACCGCTCCGTGATGTTCTGGAACATCTCCAGGTCCTTCTTGCGCTTCTGGTGGTCATCGTAGCGCGCGCGGAGAATCGGCTCATAGTATTCAAGAATTTGAAACGTCTTCTCCGCGGGGTCCACGTTGGGCGAAGCAATCTGCTTCAGCATCTCGAACATCTTCTGAATATTATCCGAATAATCATTGAACTGCATCCAGAATCGAGTCGTGGGCAGGATCTCTGTGCCCGCAGGTGGGGCGGCAACCCTCCGTTTCAGGATGTCATCAATGACCTTCTCTGCCGTTCTTGGGCCAACGCCGTCGATAAGGAGCAAAATGCGATTCCACGAGACGACATCCCGTGGGTTTTCCAGCACGCGCAGGTATGCAACAACGTCTTTGACGTGCGCCGTCTCGATGAACTTGAATCCACCGAACTTGACGAACGGGATATTCGCCTTCGTGAGCTCGATCTCGAGATCAAACGAGTGATAAGAGGAACGGAATAGAACGGCAATTTCCTCAAGTGGAATTCCCTGCTCGCGCAACTCAAGGATCCTCTGCACGACGTAGCGCGACTGCATGTTCTCGTTCTCCGTGGAGACAAGATGCGGAAGACTGCCACCGGGTTTTCGCGTGTACAATTCCTTGTAATACATAGATCAATTCAAAAATCAAAATTCAAAATGAAAAATGACAATTGAGAATGGAGAATGACGCCGAGGTGATGCCGTACAGATTCTGTCATCTGCATTCTGTTTTCTGAATTCTGACGCGTCATTACTATTTTTACTTTTTCATTTTTCATTTATCACCGTGCTTCTCTTCAGTATTTCATTGGCGAGATTCAGTATCGGTTGCGTGCTCCGGAAATTTTCCTCCAGCTTGACGATCTTACAGTCTTTGAACTCTTTCGGAAACACAATGATGTTGTCGATCGTTGAGCCGCGGAACGAATAGATACACTGGGCGTCGTCTCCGACTACCATCACGTTCTGATGCTTGAACGCCAGGAGCTTCACGATCTCCGCCTGTATCCGGTTGGTATCCTGGTATTCGTCCACCATAATGTATTTGTAGCGGTCGGAGAGGAGCGCACGGACCGAATCGTTCTTCTTCAACAAGAGAGCGAAGTTGACCAACAGATCGTCATAGTCCATCAGATTATGCTGGCGTTTGTACTGCACGTACGCGGTGTGCGCCGTCTGAATGTCAGCCTCCAGTTCCAGATAGTGCGGATAATCCCTGGCGAGGAGGTCCTTCACCGGAGTGATCGTGTTGACACACCGGCTGTAGAGGTCGTAGAGAGCCTCCTTCCGCGGAAAACGCTTTTCCTTCGTGTCGAATTTCAGTCTCGTGCGGATGAGATTCACCACATCCTCGGCGTCGCCTTGGTCGAGAATCGTATAGTTCGTCTCGTACCCAAGCTGCGCGGCAAACTTCCTCAGCACGCCATTGGCAAACGAATGGAAGGTCCCTCCCGCGATCTGCTCGCAGCGGCTGTCCAGCAGGATGGCTGCGCGCCGCAGCATGTCCTGTGCTGCTTTCCGCGTAAACGTCAGAAGCAGAATCCCATCCGGCTTGACACCGAGCTCAACAAGGTATGCAACGCGATAGACGATCGTGCGCGTCTTGCCCGTCCCCGCCCCCGCGATGATCAGGTGCGGCCCGTTCACCGACGTGACTGCCTCGTACTGCGCGGCGTTCAACTCCTTCTTGTAATCGATCCGGAACCGCTGCGGATGGACAAGATGGAGATTGTCGGTTGGGAGTTGCTTGAGTGTGAACTTTTTCATTCGTGCGAATTCGATTACGCGTCAAATGTTCTGGTAGCAGAGAACCACGGAGGATGACGAGAGGAGGAGAGTAACCCCTCATCACGTCTGAAATGAGTCTGTTATATCCAGGCCAGTTCCTTGACTGTTCTTTCACTCAATACATTACCTGTATTCAACGTCGTCTTCGGCTCGAAGAGCAGAATGTGTGCTTCCTCTTCTGCGACGGGGCAATGCTCCACTCCTCGCGGGATAATGATGAATTCCCCTTCCTTCAGCACGATGTCACCGTCGCGGACTCTCATCGTGAAGGAACCTCTTGCCACGAGAAACATTTCATCTTCGTTCTCATGGTGGTGCCACTGAAAATCACCTTTGACCTTGACGAGCTTGACATACTGGCCGTTCAGTTCTCCTACAATCTTCGGACTCCAGCAATCGTCGAAGAGAGAGAATTTTTGCTTGAGGTCGATTTTCGCGGGCATTTCGCACCTTCAGTTGTTCTCACGCTCAGAATTCAGCCGCGGCAGTGGTGAACCTCGCGCAGCTCTCGAATGCTCCTTCCTCCAAACAGGGTAATTTCGAGCTCACTTCCTACCCCTCTCCCGCTGTTCACTCTCTCATTTCCTCTTCGCCCGTTGCACGGGATCCCAGTCTCGCTCATCGCTGAAGAGGACTCATCCGCAATTTCAACAGGGCTGAAATAGTCGTACGCCGAGGATGGTGATACAGTCAAGAATGAGAACGCCACGAGGGTGACGACACGATTCGCTTGCGCGTGGCTTCTTTCCGGTTAATATTATTGTTGAGAAGATACCTCAAAAATTGGTAAAGGGAAATAGACCGTCTTGAGTTTCCCCGAATAAAGCTTTAGTTTGGAAGCGCAGCAAAACCGTGTACCATCATTTTTCATTTTTCATCTTGACTTATTCCTTCTGACATGAATATCCTCGTACTGAACTGCGGAAGTTCTTCACTGAAGTTCCAGATCATCGAGACCGATCTCGACATCATCGACAAGAACGCCGACCAACAAAAGGCTAAAGGTCTCGTTGAACGCATCGGAAGCCAGGCGCTCGTGACGCTGCAATCGCCGGGCAAGCCGGCGCTGAAACAGGCGTTAGCGTTGCGTGACCATCGCGCTGCCCTCGATCACGTTATTCGATGGATAATTTCGTCCGAGGCCCAAATTCCCGGCATCCGGTCACTTGCCGATATTCACGCTGTCGGCCACCGTGTCGTGCATGGTGCCGAAAAATTCACGAAGTCCGTCATCATTGACGAGAACGTGATTCGGGGAGTTGAGGACTGCATCGACCTTGCGCCTCTGCACAACCCGGCGAACCTCAAAGGAATCAAGGCTGCCATTGACCTTCTCGGCCCCGGTGTACCGCAGGTGGCAGTATTTGACACGTCGTTCCATTCGACAATGCCGGAAACGGCGTATCTCTACGCCATCCCGTACCAACTTTACCGCCGGCACAAGATCCGCCGATATGGATTCCACGGAACCTCTCACCGGTACGTTGCCTTCCGGTACAGGCAGCTGACGGGAAAAGACCTCGAGAACACCAACATCATCACTCTGCACCTGGGAAACGGATGCTCCGCTTGTGCGATCAAGCGCGGAGTCTCCATCAACACCTCCATGGGCCTCACACCGCTTGAGGGATTGGTCATGGGAACCCGCAGCGGCGATGTCGATCCTTCGGTGATTGAATACCTGTCCCACAAAGAAGGTATGTCCCTCGTTGAGATCGACGCTTTGCTCAACAAGCAATCGGGACTGCTCGGCCTCTCAGGACTCACCAACGATATGAGAGACCTGCTCGCCGAAGAACAAGAACATAATGATCGCCGCGCGAAACTTGCCGTCGACATTTTCTGTTTGCGAGTGAAGAAGTACATCGGTGCGTACCTGGCTGAGATGTCCGGCGCAGATGCCATCGTGTTTACAGGCGGGATTGGCGAAAACTCCCCGCCCGTTCGACAGCGTATTTGTCGTGAGCTTGAATGGCTGGGCATCGAGATCGATGAAGAGGTAAACGCTCAGCTCTTTGGCGGCAAAGAAGGAGAAATGGGCAAGCCAGGCAGCCGCGTGAAGCTGTTCGTCATACCGACGAACGAAGAACTCCTCATCGCTCGCGATACCGTCCGCAGCGTCCGCAACGCCCCACGGCGCTGGTAGCAGACCCGTCCTCGTGGGTCAGACATGCCTGTTTGACCTTCAGCGCAAGACAGGGCATTCAGAAGTTCTTCCCCTCCTCAGTCAAGTGCAGGAGGGTTTTGATTTTACATCCGGTATGGCAGCGCGCAGACCAAAAGAAGAGAAGACACCAACCACCACGCTCTATGTCAAGAACATGGTGTGCCCACGATGCATCAGGGTGGTCAGGGAGGAGTTGACCAAGCTCGGTCTCGACGTGCGAAGCGTCGTCCTGGGTGAAGTCGTTGTGTCTGCACGTCCGAATAATCTCCCAATCGAGCAGATCCGTGCGGCCTTGGAAGAAAACGGCTTTGAGCTGATCGAGGACAAGAGGGTCAAGATCATCGAGAAGGTCAAACACGCCGCGCTGAAGCTGGCGCAGAATGATCATGAAAAGAATCCCATCAAGCTCAAAGATTCTGAGTTCATCGCAAGGGAAGTGGAACTTGATTACCATTACTTGACCACTCTCTTCTCTTCTGTAGAGAACCTGACGATCGAACAGTATCTCATCCTCCAGAAGATCGAGCATGTCAAAGAACTGCTCAAGTATGGTGAACTAAGCTTGAGTGAGATTGCGTTCAAGATGGGGTACAGCAGCGTCGCACATGTTTCTAATCAATTCAAAAAAGTCACGGGCATGAGCCCGACCGAGTTCAAGGCGATGGGAAACACGCATCGGCATCCCATTGACCAACTTGGCAGGCCACATTGAAAGCCTGATCTCCCTCTTCTGACACAGCCATCTTCGAACCGAAGATGGCTTTTTTGTTGTGATTTCATAAGATTCTGCAAATCTTTTTCAAGATTGTGTAACGCAGTGCAACGGCCCCGCTCGTATATTTGTGACGGAACTCGAGCCCGAACGTACTCACAGAGGAGCATAATCGTGAAAACTGTAGAATTGAAAATCGAAGGTATGACTTGCGGCCATTGCGTGATGAGCGTGAAGAAAGAGCTCGGTAAAGTCGCCGGCCTGACTGTACAAAATGTTGAGATTGGTAGGGCACTCGTCCAGTACGACGAGGCAACGGTAACAGCAGACCAGCTGGCGAAGATCATTGAAGAGGCCGGTTACAAACTCGTTTCGATGTAGCCGACCATTTGCTTATCAAGTAGCCTGAGGACCGAGATGGAGAACAAAGCGATCCAAATGCTGACTCTTCCCGTTGAAGGAATGACCTGCGCAAGCTGCGTGATGCGTGTCGAGAAGGCGCTCAAAAAGGTCGAGGGTGTTGCAACAGCCAATGTGAACCTCGCGTCGGAGAATGTTTCTCTGACGTTCGACCCGACCAAAACGAGCATCCAGCAGCTTGCAACCGTCGTCGAAGAAGCGGGCTACAAGCTCGCATTGCCGCAGGTTCCCACGCAACCTTCCGAAGGACAATCGGCAAAGCTCGGAAAACCTTCGGAAGGTTTCCAAGAGCAGGCGTATCGGAGGCTGAAGTCAGATTTCGTGTTCAGCGCTTTTTTGACGATTCCCGTCATCCTCATAAGCATGACCAGCATGACAACTTGGTTCATGCAATGGTCCCCCCTGTCGATGGACGAGGTGAACAAGCTGCTGTTTCTGGCCACGACGCTGGTGATGTTCATTCCCGGAAAACGCTTCTTCAGCATCGCTTGGAAGCTCGCCCAACACGCTTCCGCCGACATGAACACGCTGGTCGCTGTCGGCACAGGTACAGCCTATCTTTACAGCACACTCGCTGTCCTCTTTCCAGAATGGCTTGGCATGGAAAGCGCCGGCAATCACATCTACTTCGACACGGCAGCCACCATCATCACCTTGATCCTCATGGGGAGGGTGTTGGAAGCAAGGGCGAAGATCAAGACAACTGATGCGATCAAGAACCTGCTTGGACTCCAGCCCAAGACTGCGCGCGTTCTCCGCAACGGCACCGAGCTCGACATTCCTGTGAGTGATGTTCTCAAGGACGACACCGTGATCGTTCGCCCCGGCGAAAAGATCCCCGTCGACGGCGTGATCACGAAGGGAATGACGTCAATCGACGAGTCGATGGTCACCGGTGAGAGCATGCCGGTCGAAAAGGCCGTCGGCCAGAAGGTCGTCGGAGGGACGATCAACAAGAACGGAAGCATCGAATTCCGCACGACTGCTGTCGGCCGGGAGACCGTCATTGCACAGATCATCAAGCTGGTCGAGCAAGCCCAAGGGTCGAAAGCCCCGGTACAGGCGCTCGCTGACAAGATCGCAGGTGTGTTCGTTCCCATCGTCATCTCGATCGCCGCTCTGACATTCATCCTCTGGTATGTCGTCGGCGGACTCCCTTTCACCGCCTCAATGATCAACTTCATCGCCGTTCTCATTATCGCTTGCCCGTGCGCACTGGGTTTGGCGACTCCAACCGCAATTATGGTGGGGACCGGCCTCGGGGCCTCACGAGGAATCCTGATCAAAAACGCGGAAAGCCTCGAGCGGGCACATAAGGTGCAGATGGTCGTGCTGGACAAGACCGGCACCGTCACCACCGGCACGCCGACCGTGACTGACCTTGTTCCGCTAAGTGGAACTGACGAGCGCACGCTGCTTCAACGGGCAGCCTCTGTTGAAAGCCGGTCCGAGCATCCCCTGGCTCAGGCTATTGTCGATGTGGCACGAGGTCGTGGCGTTGCGCTCAGCTCCGTTGAATGGTTCCAGTCCCTCACCGGCGTTGGTGTCATGGGCCTCGTTGACGGTGATGCGTTGCTGGCGGGGAACCTGACATTGATGAAGGAGTACTCGATCCCAACCGCTGCTGCCGAGAGCGAAGCTGCGAAGCTTTCAGAGGGAGGCAAGACCCCGGTCTACATCGCCATCAATGGGACGCTCTGCGGCATCATCGGCGTTGCCGATCCCATCAAGCCGACATCAAAGCAGGCCGTCGCAGCGTTGAAACGGATGAACATACAAGTCGTGCTCATCACGGGTGATAACGAGCGGACGGCAAGCGCTATCGCCCGGGAGGCTGGCGTGGACAGCGTCATCGCTGGCGTGATGCCTCAGGAGAAATCAGCCCACGTTCAATCGCTGCAGCAACTGGGAAGAATCGTAGCGATGGTCGGCGACGGCATCAATGACGCCCCGGCTCTCGCCCAGGCGGATGTCGGTATCGCCATGGGCACGGGCACAGACATCGCGATGGAGACCGCCGATATCACGTTGATGAAAGGCGATCTGAACGGTGTCGTCGACGCGATCAGACTCTCCAAGCGAACGATTTTGGCCATCAAGCAGAACCTCTTCTGGGCGTTCATTTACAATGTCATCGGGATCCCTGTCGCCGCTCTCGGCCTGCTCAATCCGATGTTTGCGGCCGCAGCAATGGCGTTCAGCTCAGTGAGCGTTGTGTCGAACTCTCTGCGGCTGCGGACGTATCGATTCAGGTGATCACCTCCTGCCTCTCAGCACTCCTTTAGACACGAGTGTACCTACCTAGCAGATAGTCACCCCGAGCGCAGTTCTTAGCTCCAATATTCGCGCGAAGTCGAGGGGTGCTCCGCGATGCTGGCTAAGCATGGTCTTCAACTCCGTCGCAAATGCAAGCCTGCTGCTCATTGCATCCTTCTCAGCCGGAGGCTGATGCGCGCCCGGCGCAGACTTCGTCCCGCCCAAAAAAGGGCGGGACTGCCAGCCCGCCACGCGGTCTGGCGGGCGCTCAGGGTGACTCAGGCATTTTTCGTTAGCAGACAAACTCCTCTTTCCACAACCCCATCGTTCCAGTTGAACCCACGGAGCCTTCTCCAGGCTTGAGGCCCTGAAGCCTCAGATTTCCCCCCGCATCACATGTCCCATTCCCTCGTTCTTGATTCAAGGTATAGGTTGCTATATATTTGCAGTCAAAGTTCCCCCTCTTGATAATAGACGAATAAAGAGGTAACAACAGCGAAGATAAGTCGCCACTAGCCGTTTCATAACATGGTCGCTGACGGGATAATAGGTTTGCAAGCGCATATGGCCATTACGACTAACGGTTCAGTCAGCAAAGAAGTAGCATAATCAAAGTATCTGCCCGCGAAGTCTAGCTGCCAAACGTTACGGGGTCCACATGAATACATCTGACATCATTTCTCTATTTGCCCTCCTGGCTGCAATCATCGCTTTGACTTCTCAGTTTTACGACCACGTTAAGGAACTAAAGGAAGTCGTTGAATTCAAGTTCAGCGCTGCGCTCGCAGGTGATTCGAGAAAGTTCAACTACACCCTGGTTTCTCTGGAGATAACCAATAAGAGTAGAAAAGACATTTGGGTAAAAAATGTGGAACACGTTGCCCATTTCGAAAAAGGAGAATTTAGGATTACCGTCTTCAGTGATGATTACAAAACCAATCTCGCGCCGAATGAATTCCTAACATATAGGTTTGCGATCTGGGATAAAGAAACTGAAGGATTGTTGAATAATTCAGGCATAAACAAGACTATTTTCAGAATCAAAACAAGCTCAAAAGATTTTGTCTTTAGCGGTGTGAGTACTTGGCCGCTCTTCACGTCAAATGACAGAATCGATGATCAGTTCAAATATCTTGGAATTCTGAGTGATAGATATTCATCACTGAAAAACGAAGGTCTTACAATACCAAATAGTATTTCCCTTGAATATGACGATACCGCTAAGTCGTAGCATAGTTCAACCGGCTAGCTGGTCGCTCAACCTGGCGCCGCGCCGAGTAAGTTGCGAAACAGAAGTGGATTCACCGAACAATATCACGATCAACCTTTCCCGCCGCCCAAAACCCGCCTTCACCACAAAACATTTTCGGCGGGCAGGCGGGCGCAGCGTAACTTCAACATCAACTAAACGAGAAAAACAATGACTGATGACAAGAATTCATCTGCCCACGAGCATCAAGGGAAAAAGGTGGTGAGAGATAACGGCATTCTGGGCAGTATCTATGGCATGGCATTCATCGGCGCGGCGGTCTACTACATCCAGCATGCTGCCACATTCTGGGAAGGTGTACTAGGTTTCATCAAGGCCCTCTTTTGGCCTGCCATGCTGATGTACAAATTGCTGGAATTCCTGAAAATGTAGATGGTTTGGTCATTTCAACCAAGGATGCCCGCCAGGTAACCAGTCGCTCCCCGAAGGGGTTTCGTCCCGCTCGAGAACAGCTGGATGCTCAGAAACGCACGAAAAGCGCTCAACAAGTTGACGCCGCAGCTTATTTATCCGCTATGCTTTCGCGTTCTCTGTTCCGCTCTCTGAATCCCGCTTAGGAGCGGAATCCAAGAGCGGGACGTCCCGCCGTTCCACGCTTTTTGTGTCCCGCTGTTTCTGAACCGGGATTTGGCGGGAATGGCGGAGCTCCGGCCGTCAGCCGGATCGAATCACAAGGAGCCGACAATGATCGTGATATCGTGCCGAAACCGCATCGCGGACATCCCGAAGTGGAAGGCCGTATTTGACTCCCACGCCCAGGTGCACCGCGCTGCAGGGCTCCGGTCCGCCAGGCGGCAGCGTCCGTCAAAACGGGAAAAGAATCATCAAGGACAACCAGGGTGAAATCAAGAAAGGATATCAAGAGGGAATACAAAGAACGCAAGAAACCAGCCGGCGTCTTCCAGGTGAAGAACACCGCAAACGGCAAAGTATTACTTGGAAGCAGCCTGGACCTTGAAGGACCGTTGAACCGTCACAAGTTCATGCTGACAATCCATATTCATCAGAACGAAACGCTGCAGAAGGAATGGATTGAATACGGTCCGGAGAAGTTCGTCTTCGAAATTCTGGAAGTTGTGAAAGTCAAAGACGATCCGGACTTCAACCTGAGCGATGAACTGACGCTGCTTGAGCAGATATGGCTGGAGAAACTTCAACCCTTCGGCGAGCGAGGGTACAACACCGATTCAAATATTCGTCAGGTATAACGCGGGAAACAACCTCAGAGCAACCGGCTACCCAGTCGCTCCCCGCTGGAAAGCAGCGGGGGCTCCGGTCCGTTGGGCAGCGGCCCAGAGCATCTTGCGTCAGCCACGCCGCTTGAGCAGCAGTTCGTCCCGGCAGAGCTTTCCCGGTTCATCCGCACTGTTCGGGTAACGGTGATTGACCTGTCATTCCTCGGACAGGCGCACTGCAGGGCATGACAAATCCCACCAGGATTCCTTCAGAACAGACACAATCAGAGCTGCTCCGACCGCCACTGCAAGTCGAAACTAATCCTGCCGGAAGTACGTTAGTAAGAGTTAGTGCGCGATTCCTTTATCCGTCACCAGCCCGTCACGCAATGTGACGGGCACCTTCTGGCGGACCTGGCCCGCAAGACTGCAACAACAGGAGGATCAATGTCGATACGACCAATTAAGCGAATCATTCAGGCTCAACCCACAATCGAAGGCGCGGGAGTGCGATTGCGCCGCGCGTTTGGCTTTGGAAATACGAACGACTTCGATCCGTTCCTCTTGCTCGATGACTTCCGGAACGAAAATCCTGACGACTATCTGGCGGGGTTTCCATGGCACCCGCATCGGGGCATCGAAACGATCACCTACGTCCTCGCAGGCACGGTCAATCACGGTGACAGTCTGGGAAACCGCGGCACGCTGGGGTCCGGCGATGTGCAGTGGATGACTGCCGGCAGCGGTATTCTTCATCAAGAAATGCCAAAGGGTGACCAGCAGGGTCGGATGCACGGATTCCAGCTATGGGCGAATCTTCCCTCTTCGCTCAAGATGACCGCTCCTCGCTACCAGGACATCCCTTCCGGCGAGATACCCGAAGTGACCGACGATGACGGGACGAGCGTTCGTGTCGTTTGTGGAGATTTCTGGGGAAAAACCGGTCCAGTGAACGGTATCGCGGCGGACCCGCGGTATCTCGACATCTGGGTGCCGCCGGGTCGACGCAAGACGCTGCGGGTCGAAACCTCCCGGCACGCGTTCGCTTACGTATTCGACGGGGATGGCACGTTTCGCGATGCATCGCCCCCTGGTCCAGTACGGACGGAACAGGTCGGACTCATCGAGGACATGTCGCAAGACAAAACGGGGAACCGCTCACTTGTGCTTTTTGACAGCGGTGACGAGGTGACTGTACAAGCCGGAGACAACGGAATCAGATTCCTGCTGGTATCAGGTAAGCCGATTGAGGAACCCGTCGCCTGGTATGGCCCGATTGTGATGAATACCGAGGGAGAGCTGCGCCAGGCCTACGCTGAACTGCAGAATGGAACATTCATAAAGCACTAATGTGAAGTCTGCCAGGCGGCATTTGGAAAAAGGTCATTCATGAAACCGAAAAGAGTGTACCTCGGCCTTTGCATCATGGGCACGGTTCTTCCGTACACCCAGTTTATCCCCTTTCTCCGCGAACACGGTTTGGATTTCCGGCTGTTTTTCGAGCAGCTTTTCTCCAATTGGATCGGTGGCTTCTTCGGTATGGACGTTTTCATCTCGTCCGTCGTTCTTTTGGTGCTTGTGTACATTGAGGGACACAGATCCGGGGTGAAGCACCTCTGGGCTCCAGTTGCGGCTAACCTGATGGTCGGCGTTTCGCTTGGATTGCCGCTGTTCCTCTACATGCGCGAGGCGCGACTCGAGCATCACGCGATAGGGCAGCTGTGAATCTCCGTTCAGCTGATTTTACGTTCAGGCCCGCTGCTGATGCAGACCTCAAGGTGGCAGCACCATTAACTCTAGAGAGATCGCAATGACCAAAGGGCGAATGGAAGCGTTTAGTGATGGTGTTATCGCCATCATCATTACGATCATGGTTCTCGAGCTGAAAGTACCACATGGAGCCGATGTGGCAGCTTCGCTGATTGCGAACCATGTGTACTTAAAGACTGAATCGACAAGGGGAATTGCTTGACAACAAAACGACGCTTCGGCAGCAGCACCCTGGCTGCCATCAGGGACAGCAAGATTCTGGGCATACGCGCCGGCACTCAACCACACCGTATCATCGGGATCTGGGCAGTGGTCGTTGAACGCCGTGTATTTGTCCGGTCGTGGAGCCTGAAGCCGCGAAGCTGGTACCGGACGTTTCTTAAGGATCCCAGAGGTGTTATTCAGGTTGGCAGTCGCAAAATCTCAGTGCGAGCCGTGCGGACAAGAAGCGAGCGCTTGAAGCACTCTATTGACCACGCCTACTTGAAAAAATACAATAGTCCCGGTTCCATCAAGTTCGCCAGAGACCTTGGACGAGCAAAGTCTAGGGCTACGACCACGGAGCTGGTGCCACTCTAATCGACATTGATGCGAAGAGCGACGAAGCCTGCCCATTGATCATATCGGTTCATTCGGGCGGCACCCCGCAGTAGACATCCCACCAGTTTTTTCCCTTATTTTTTGTGGAATTTCAGCGAATTTTTTGGCAATTTTATCAGTCTTTCAGACTTTTTTCTCTCCGTTGCGTCGAGTGATAGATGGAAGAGCCGAGTGAATAACGATAGCGACCGATCTCTTCCGGAACGCCTCCAACGTTTAGCCTACAATCTTTGGTGGACCTGGAATCCTCAGGCTCAAGAGATCTTCCGTGAGCTCTCCCCCCTTGTGTGGGAGCGATCCTCTCACAGCGCCATCGAGGTCCTGAGAGAGATTTCAATTCAGGAGCTCGCCGCCCGTCTTTGCGATCCCGACTTCAGACGAAAGGTTCTCTCCGTTATCGAGGAGCTCGAATCCTACTTGCACGAGGAGAACACGTGGGCAGTTGCACTCTTCCCGCAGTTCAGAGATCCCGTTGCGTACTTCAGTGCAGAGTTCGGCCTCCACGAGTCGATACCGATCTATTCGGGCGGACTGGGCGTTCTCTCGGGCGATCACACGAAGTCCGCGAGCGATCTCGGCATTCCCTTCATCGGCATCAGCCTCCTCTACCGGCACGGATACTTCCAGCAGCGCATTGGACCGGATGGATGGCAGCAGGAGTCCTATCCGATCTACCATCCCGAGAACTTGCCGCTCGAGCTTGTCAGAACCGAGGAAGGTAAACCACTGCTGAATTCCGTCGAGATCGGACACAGCACGGTTTATTTTCAGGCGTGGCGCGTTCGCGTCGGCCGGGCAACGATCTACCTGCTCGATACAAACCTGCCCGAGAACGACCAGCACTATCAGGGACTCACAGCCCATGTGTACGGCGGCGACATCGACACGAGGATTGGACAGGAGATTGTGCTCGGCGTCGGTGGGGTTCGCCTGCTCCGTTCGCTGGAAGTCGAGCCTTCCGTTTTCCACATGAATGAGGGACATTCAGCATTACTCACGCTTGAACTCTTGCGCGAGGAACTGCAATCCGGGAAGACTCTGCCCGAAGCGGAGAAGTCCGTCATCGAGCGGTGCATCTTCACGACCCATACGCCGGTGCCTGCGGGACACGATCGCTTCAGCGCGGCGCTCCTGCATCATGCCCTGGGGCCATTCTGGTCGAAGACCGGGCTCACCCCCGATCAACTCACGAACTACGGACGGATCAATCCTCAGGAGCAAAACGAGCTCTTCACGATGACCGTGTTGGCGCTCAAAATGTCCCGCGGTGCAAACGGAGTAAGCGAACTCCACGGACAGGTGAGCCGGGAAATGTGGAAAGACCTCTTCCCGACGAACGGTCCTGATGAGATGCGCATCGGGCATATCACCAACGGCGTGCATACCCCAAGCTGGGCAACATTGAAGGCGCATGATTTCTGGAATAAGCGGCTGGGTGTTGACTGGACATTGAAACTTCTTGATGTCAAGTTCTGGAGCAAGATCGAGGAGGACGGCCTCGCCAGCGACGAGGAGCTGTGGGCCTTGCGGTATGTCTTGCGCAGGGATTTGGTGGAGTTCGTTCGCCGCCGGCTCCGCGAACACTATGCGCGCTTGGACGGCGATGCAGCGGTCTTCGCTGACCATGCCCTCTCTCCCGACGCTCTGACGATCTGCTTCGCCAGAAGGTTCGCGACCTATAAGCGCGCGCCACTGATATTCCGGGAGCTCGATCGTCTCATCCCTATCGTGACCGATCGAGAGCGGCCTGTGCAGTTTGTCTTTGCCGGGAAAGCACATCCACGTGACAATGAGGGAAAAAGGTTCATCCAACGCATACACGAGATCACACGCCATCCGCAGTTCATCGGGAGAGTCATTCTTCTCGAAAACTACGACATGAATGTTGCGCGCCACCTCATTGCCGGGGCCGACGTATGGCTGAATACCCCACGCCGACCACTGGAGGCCAGCGGAACCAGCGGCCAAAAGGTCATCATTCACGGGGGGTTGAATCTGAGCATTATGGACGGGTGGTGGCGCGAAGCGTTCAACAACTCGAACGGCTGGTCCATTGGAGAAGACAGGTCTGAGCCAGACCTGGAAGCTCAGGACGAGACGGACTTTGAACATCTGTTCCTCACCTTGACCGAAAAGGTCATTCCCGAATTCTACACACGAAACGCTCGCGGGATACCGGAGCAGTGGATCAAGCGTATCCGGAGCGCCATGCGCTCGCTCATCCCGGTGTATAACACGGAGCGAATGGTGGCAGAATATGTCAAAAAGTACTATATCAAGAAGTAGGGCTGCCAACTCCTGACACGGAGAGCACGGTGGCTCGGATTTTCCATGCTGTATTGACATTCCGCAAACCCTTGAATATCTTGGATTGGTTTGCGCTGAAGGGTGTACATGCTGCACGCACTGAGGGGTGCACTCGTGCGTGCGATACCGAATCAGTAAAGATGATGTATCACCCTGTCAGTCCCACCTCATCTATTGCTTAACCTTTAGGACCGCGACTCGCTGGAAATGGCTTCGAACGAAGACATCGGCACTCGGAAACTCGCCGCGATCATGTTCACGGACATTCGTGATTTCTCCAAGAAGATGGGGGAGAACGAAGTCGCTGCTATGGATCTCCTGAAGGTCCATGATGCCATGATTCGGGACGCCGTGGCCAAATACAGCGGCACGATAATCAAGTCCCTTGGCGACTCGTTTATGGTGGATTTCACCAGCGCTGTGAACGCGGTGAAATGCGCCATCGAGGCCCAGGAGCGATTCTGGCAGTACAATCAAGATAAATCCGCTTTCGAAAAGCTCGAGATTCGAGTTGGCATCCACCTGGGGGATGTCATCACCGTCGGCAACGACATCTACGGCGACGGCGTGAACATCGCCGCTCGCATCGAGGCCATCGCTGAGCCGACGCGCATTTGCGTTTCCGCCGACATTTACAACCAGATCAAGAACAAGCTCCCTGTTCGCGCCTTCGCCTTTGGATCGATCGAGCTGAAGAACATCGCCGAGCCGGTTGAGGTGTTCGAGCTTCTCCTCGACTCCATCCCCGAACTCTCCACCCCGTCCCATTCAGCACGGCAAGCGCCTGCCCGGAGAAAGGCTGAAACCATCTCGAGGCAGGAAGAGGAGGAAGCCAAACGGGTTGAAGTAATGAAAAAGAAGGTGGATGAAGAGAAACAGCGAGAGGAGAAGGAAAAGCAGGAGCGAGCGCGCGTGCACTTCGTGAGGGCAGAGGAATTTTTCCGTTCTGGTGACTTCGCGAAAGCCGAAGAAGAGATTAAAGAGATTTACACGATTGTCCAGGTTCACTATGATGCACAGATGCTGTTGCTGCGGGTAGAAGAGGAGCGAACCCGAAAGGATGAGGAGGACCGCCGCCGGCGCGTCATCGAGGAGAAGAAACGAAAGGAAGAGGAGCGGAAACAACGGATTCAAGACTGCCTGCAACGTGCGATCCGGCACGTTGAACAGGATCAGTTCGCCGAGGCCCTCGTCGCCGTTCAGGATGTGTACCGAATCGACCCCAACAACGAGGACGCCAAGCAACTCGAAGAGCAGATTCGGCAAGCAGAACAGGCAAAGGCCGAGCTCGAGCGGCTCCAAATCGTTGAAGAACAGGAGAAGGCCCTTCAGGAGCAGCAGCTGAACGAGCAGCAGGAGGCCCAGGAGGCCTTGGCAAGAGCCAAAGCGGTCATTGCCGAAGCGCAAATTGGCGGCGAAGAAAAACCGATATCAAAACGAATTCTGTACGGCGCAATTGCCGGGGGGGTTGTCGTCCTCGTCGTGGCAACTCTCCTCATTCTCCACCTCCTCAGCAAACCGGCCTCCATAGCTGTCCTTACGTTCACGAGCTCTTCTTCACAGAGCTCCTACGTAGGGGAAGCGCTTTCTGCTCTTGTGGCTGAAGAGATCGCTCGAGATGAACAACTCATCGTCATTTCTCCATCCAGCGCCAGAACAATTGATGCGCGAGGAACGGACCTCGGGGAGGTTGCCCGCACCTTCGGGGTGAGATATGCCCTTATGGGATCAGTTGAGGCTGATACACAGAGGGTCGCGCTGACTGCCCGATTCATCGAAATCGAAACTCAGAAGCCTTTGTGGGAGTCCGCAGCCACGGGCGACCTGATCGGCCTGAGTGATCTTGCGGGAAAGGTGAGCGCGGAAATCCACACTGCGCTTGAGATTGAAGCACCGCCGGAACGCCTGCAGCGCTCAACCCCAAATGCCAAAGCGTATGACCATTATCTCCGTGGGCGACAGCTCGTTCACCAACTCTCACTGGCCTCGATTGGGCAAGGACTGTCAGAGTTGCAGCAGGCCCTTCAGCTCGACTCAACCTTCGGGCTTGCGTACGCTACGATTGCGGAAGGCAATCTGCAGCTCTTCAAGCGAGGAGGGGAACGTGATCGGGCTCGACTCAACCAGGCACTTCGAGCGGGCAGGCTGGCAGTCTCATTGAACCCGGAAATTGCCTCCGCGTATCAGGTCCTGAGTGAAGTATATCGGTACACCCAGCAGCTTGATAACGCCTGGCAAGCAGTCAACAAGAGCCTGTCGCTTCAACCCGGGAGCGCTCAATGCTATCGGCAGCTGGCGCTGCTTTCGTTGGTTGACGGCAATCGAGAGACGGCGACGGAGTACACCAACCAAGCTCTGAGGATTGATCCCAAGCACTATGAATCACACTTCGTGCAAGGCCTTCTCCACCTTTACAATCAGGAATACGAAGCCGCATCGCAGTCGTTCGAAAGCGCAACAAGCCTGGGAGCGGAAGATTCACTGCTGACGGTCGATTACAAGCTCAAGGCTTGGACCGGCCTCGATCAGGAAAAGAAGATCGTCGGGTATTGCCAAGGACTGCTTGATCGGGCAGATGACCCAACGAAGGTGATTCTGCATTACTGGATTGGACGGGGCTATCAGCTGGGAGGAAAGATCGAGTTCATCGGTGCGTTGGATCAGGGAATCGAGCTGGCTGATAAAGTTCATTCTCAAAACCCGAACGATGCCATAACCTTGGCCTATTACGCCCTTCTCGAGGCCCGCCGCGGAAAAAACCCGGAGATGGCCGTCAAAGCGATCGAAGGCGCAGAAAAAATCGCCCCGAACTCCGCACAGCTTTTGTATTTGGAAGCACGCTTCTACGCGATCCAGAAAGATAAAAAGAAGGCGATCGCGAACCTCGCCAAAGCAGTGTCCACTGAATTCAAGTTCTCGGAGATCCTTGACCCCGATTTCCTCTCCATTCGAGGAGACCCTGAATTTGCCGCGACCGTCGCGCGCAGGCCCGAGGGTCGGCCAGATTCACAGCGTTGACCTGCCTTACGGATTGAACCAGTAGGTGAGCTTGATCGAAAAGACGTTGTCCGGTCTGTCTCGGAGCAGTGTCCGCACATCCCTTCCAAACTCGAATTGCCCCGTGTTTTCGAAATCTACTTTTTCATTGGTCCATACGAAATAGATCGTCGACCCGGGGAGATACTCCCAACGGAAGACTGCGTTTGCTCGGAGAGATTTGTAGTTGAAGTCAGGATTCCAGATGCTGAAGCTGGATGCCGGTCCCGGTCCATCAGGATCAATGGTGTAGAGGTTGTCGACGAGCGAAACCGTTGATGCACCTTCACCGTACCGATTGAAGGAAAAGGCGCTTGGCCGGGCAAGCTCTTTGATCCCGCTGTAGGCACCAGTGGAGAGAAGCGGTTGTACGTAAAGCTGGAAGCTCAGCTTCGGCGTGAACGTCCAGTTCACACGGAGGGTGGCAGAGAGCTGTTTTTGATCAAGTGTCCCGAAGACGTAGCGGTAACCGTACGTGTGCGTGGCAAGTGCATCTTGCAGGATGGTGACGTACTGAGCAGCGGCGTGATTGCGGAAAAAGTCGGGGCCACCGCTGACGGTGAGTGTGTTGGAGATTTTCCAGTTCAGGCCGAGTCCGAAACTGGAGATCCAGCCACCCGACTCTCCCTTTGAATAACTTGCTGAGAAGGAACCGTACAGGGGTCTTCGGGAATCGCTCCACACCCCGAAATTCCCGAACCAGCTGGGCAGGTACTTCATCAGCGGTCCCCCGCGTGTCCGCTGATCATCATATGTCTCCGCGTTGTACCCGAAACCAACGTTTGCACCCCAATAGCTCAGCAATTGGCCGTTCAGGAATGCCTGATACGTTTCCCCCGTTTTGTACCCTCCGAAATTGTACTCTCGCACCACCGCGGCCTTGAGGCCTTTCGTCCGGAAGATATCATCAGGCTCCCACCATTCGTATCCGCCGTAGATGTGCGCGTTGATATAGTCAGCGTTCGTCATGAACCCAGCGTCGTTTGTCTCAAACTTCGGATGGATGGCGCCAATCGCGGCGTTGAAGATCCAATTTCCAATGACCTTGTCAAGCCATACCCGCGATGACCATCCGGCCATTGAGGTCGCGTTCGGATCCACTTCCACGTGACCGGCATCCGGTCGCTGGAAGTAGTGCTGCGGTGAACGCTGGAGCGAGAGAAGATGATCCGCCGATCCGGAGACATATGACGCGCCAGCCCACCCTGTTATGACCCAAACCTTGTTCTCGTCCAGAAACGTCCAGCCGTCTATGCCCAGAGAGAGTGCACGATTGTTCAGAAGGTTTTTCAATCGGGGATCGCGCAAGTCACGCTCCACCACTGTGCCGAGGACACCGATAGCCTGGCGCGCTTCATTGAATTCCTTCAATGTCCGCACGATCCCGTAAAACGTCAGAGGCTCAATCTCATCCCTGAACTCTACACCCGCAGAATCCACCCGCCCATATTCCCGGTCTGTGACAGCACTGAGAGCTGCGAAGGACCACGTATCCGTAATCTTCCCACTCACCTTCGCCGCACCGAGAATGGTCGTGCGGTCCGGGATTTCCCTGAAGCCCGGATGTGTCACGGATCCTTGAGGTGCCCGGCCGATCCGGCGGCTATAGAAGAAGCTGGGATCGCGCCAATTGAAGTCCTGCAGGGTCGAAGCGCCGCCTCGACCGAATCGTAGGATGTTCGATCCTTCGATGAAGAAGGGGCGCTTCTCTTGATAGCGAACCTCGTACGCCGTCAGATTGACAACGGCGGGATCAACTTCGACCTGAGCGAAGTCGGGATTGAGTGACGCATCAAGCGTCACGTCGCCGGCGAGACCAATCTTCGCATCAGCGCCGATGTTTACAGGATAGTCTCGTCGGAGTTTGAACGGATCACTTCTTCCGTTATTGAACGGATCGACGGGCGGAGGCTCGATGAATTTTCCGGTTGTGGTGATGTACGGAAGGAGCTCAACACGGGCGGGGGGCTCGATACCTTCGATGCCACGGATCTCAATCCAACGCGAGACCCGAACAAGGTCTGTCCGTGGATGGAAAACAAGGTAGGAATCCTCGTTTCTCCTTTTGATCCTGCGGTAGATTTCAACTCCCCAGACGTAGCGATCCCGCTTCGGGAACCGGAGTTGCGAGTACGGTATGCGAAACTCGGCGCTCCATCCTTCGCTATCGATCTGCGCGCCAACGTCCCAGACACCATCCCAGTCGGAGTCAAACTGAGTGTCGTTGGAGAATGTCCCGTCGGTTATCGCCCCTGCGGGATTGACAACAAAGTAGTGTGCTGTCCGTTTGTCGTGCGCGGCATCAATGCCCACGCCGACTTCATCAGATTCCGAATCCTGGTCCCTCCGCGAGACCCTTCCGATGATCGAGTCAGGATGAGCATCATAGAGCCGCACGGCAACATAGAGAGCATCGCTGTCGTACGCAATCCACGCTACAGTGCGCTGCGATGACTTAGCGCCCTCATCCGGCTCACGCTGGACAAACCCATCCTCACCCTTTCGCTGCCAGATATTCTCCGTCAGGCGGCCGTCGACGTGAATCGGCTCAGTTGCTCGGAGGGCGATGATCACACGACTGGGGTTTGGCTGCTGTTGGCACAACGCGTGGCTGTGAACCGCAGCGCAGAGAAAAGCAATGGTGGTGGTGCGCAGGCAAACCATAGGCGCGCAGGAGCGGAAGTTTCCTCCTCGGACTGCAACATTCGGAGGAATATTACGAATACGTTGGCGAAAAGCAAGCAGAATATGGCACCCAGTCGGTGCCCCGGCGCGACTGTTTCCGAGAATTGCATCTGAGAAGTACTGGATTGAGACACTCGCTGTAAGGAGGGCTTCAGCGATGGCACTGCAGATATCACAGGGCGGAAAGAATCTCCGGAATGATCTCGTACTTCCTGAAGGGAGGCATGAGATACGCACCGGACACCATCGTTTTCGCTTCTTTGAGAAACCGCGTGGCGAGCCTCACACCTTCGATGGATGCTGAATCACCGGCAGTGCGGAGCTTTTCGCGGATGGGTTCAGGAATGGACATACCGGGGATCTCATTGTGGAGGAACTCAGCATGCTTGTAGCTCCGCAGCGGAAGGATGCCTAACATCACGGGCATGCGCCATTGCTCGACTCGGCGGATAAATTGCTCGAGCGTCCGAAGCTCGTAGATCGGTTGCGTGAAGATGATATCCGCACCGACTTCAATTTTCATCGCCAATCGTTTGATCTCGATATCCATATCCTCGGCTCGCGGATTTGCAGCGCAAGCGATCAAGAACGATGTCCTCTGCTCGATCGGATTGCCCATGAGATCACGCCCTTCGTTCATCGATCGTACGGTGCGAATCAATCCAATCGAGTCAATGTCGAAGACTGCTGTGGCGTGCGGATAGTCGCCGACGCTCGTGGGATCGCCGGTGATGCACAGGATGTTGCGGAGGCCAAACGCGTGCGCGCCCAGCAGCTCCGACTGAAGTCCGATCAAGTTGCGATCACGAGCTGTGAGATGCGTCATCGCCTCGATGCCGACCTGTTGCTGAATGAGGAACGAGATTGCAATCGAGCTCATCCGCAGCCGTGCTCGCGCACCATCCGTAACATTGATGGCATCGATTCCATTTTGCTGAAGGTACCGAGCCCCTTCGATCACGAACGACATATCGAGCCCTCGAGGGATATCCAGCTCGACCGTTGTCAGGAATTTCTTGCCGATGTTGCGTGCAAAGCGCGACCGGTCGTCTCCGACAATCGCTTCTCGCCGTTCCTTCCGATCGGGTATGGAGACTTTCGGTGCTCGCGTGGTCCGAAGCTCCGCAGCCGGTGGCGGGCTGTGCTTGGCAAGCTTGATCTCATCAAGCACCTGTCGCATGGCCCGAATGTGAGCGGGCGTCGAGCCGCAACACGCGCCGATAAGCGTCACTCCGGCCTGGACAAGCTCTTTGGCATATGCAGCGAGATACTCCGGTGCAGCGTGATACACCGATCGACCATTCTGGAGCGTCGGGATACCGGCAGCCGGCTGCGCCGAGAGGACAACACCATCCTTGTACATGCCCCGGATGATGCTGAACATCCGCTGTGGGCCCACCGTGCAGTTCGCTCCGACAACGTCGACTCCCCTGCTGAGAAGGTGCTCGACAACTTCGAGAGGAAACGTCCCGGAGAGAATGGATCCATCCTCCGGAAATGTTTTCTGGGCGATGATGGGAAGATTCGTCAGCTCTTTCGCCGCGGTGATCGCTTCATCGAGCTCATGCAGACTGACAAACGTTTCGAGGATCAGCAGATCGACACCTCCTTTGAGCAGAATCTCGATCTGCTCTTTGAAGGCATCCCGAGCTTGCGCGAGCTTGATCTTGCCGATGGGCTCGAGCAACTTGCCTGTTGGCCCGACCGACCCGGCCACATACGTGTTTTCCCCCGCTGCCCTACGCGCGATCTCGACCGCCGCCTTGTTGATCGCCTCTATGCGCTCCTCGACATGATATTGCGCGAGACGGAACCGATTGCCGGAAAACGTGTTCGTCTCAATCACCTCTGCGCCGGCGTTGATATATTCCCGGTGGATGCGCTCAACAATATCGGGGTTCTTGAGGTTCTGAAGCTCGTGCGGGCGCTCGTCGTACTCGTACAGATCCAGAAGCGTCCCCATCGCTCCGTCACAGAGGATGGGTCCTTGCTTGAGCCGTTGACGAAAATCCGCCTTCACCGCGGGATTAGCTCCACGAAGTGTTGTACCTGAAGGATGCGTTGAGAGTATTCACAATTGACAACGAGCAAACGAGATCACTTGCCTAACGATTTCCCCGAACTCCAGTCATCCAACCCCATAAGCGGAGCAATCGTTCACAAGAGTTGCTCGAGTGTCTCTCGTTCACGAATAACGCGCACTTTTTCACCATTGACCAGAATTTCGGCCGGCCGAGGCCGCGCATTATAGTTCGATGTGTTGGAAAACCCGTACGCCCCCGCCGTTAGGATAGAGAGGTATTCATTTTGCTTGACTTTCAAGAGCATGCGATCTCGCGCAAGGAAATCCCCCGTCTCGCAGATCGGTCCCACCACATCAACTCTTTCATGCTCGTAGGTCGCGATTTTCAGCGGCACAATTTGATGGTAGGCGTTATAGAGGCTGGGCCGGAGCAAGTCGTTCATGCCGGCATCAACGACAACGAACTTCTTCGCTCCGTTTTCTTTCGTGTAGAGGACTTTGGTGAGCAGAACGCCGGCGTTCGCGACAATCGATCGGCCTGGCTCGAACCACATTGAACACCCCGTTTCTTTCAAGATCGGCAAGACCGCCTCGATGAACTGACCCGGCGCCGGCGGCACGGAGTTATCCGTCTCAACCGGCAACCCTTCATGCTGCAGCGCGTTTGCATACTGCACACCGAAGCCACCGCCGAAATCCACATGCCGGATGTTGAGGCTTGCCTCACGAAGCTTTGTTACCAGCCCTGCGATGAACCTCGCCGCCTCAACAAACGGCTCGACCTTCGTGATTTGCGACCCAATGTGTGTGTGCACCCCGAGGATCTCGATGGACGGCAGTGACGCGGCAAAGTGAAAGACCTTCAGCGCTTCGTCTGCGCTGATACCAAACTTGTTTTGCTTCAAACCGGTCGTAATGTAGGGATGGCTCTGAGCATCGATGTCAGGGTTGATGCGCAGCGTAACACGGGCTTTGTTCTGTCGCCGAAGCGCAACCAACGAGATGAGCTGAAGTTCCTGTGGCGATTCCGCACTAAAGGAGAAAATGCCGTTCTTCAGAGCATATTCGATTTCATCTTCACGCTTGCCGACGCCGGCGAATGTGATTTTGTCGGGAGGAAATCCCGCCTTGATCGCAAGGTACAACTCGCCACCGGAAACCACATCCGCACCCGCCCCCTCCTGTGCCAGGAGCTTGAGCAGCGACAGATTCCCATTGGCCTTCAAGGCGTAGCAGACAACATGGTCCGTTCCCGCAAGCGGAGCTTCAATTGCGCGGAAGTTCTCAACGATCTGGTTTTTACTATAGACGTAAAGCGGCGTGCCGAACTCCTCCGCGAGCTCACTCAACGGAATGTCCTCACAGAACAGCTCATTGTCGTGGTAACGGAAATACTCCAAGTCGATCTCCCCTCACATCATTGTTTCTTTGAGTCGAAATACTGAATCAGCGCATCGGTCAACTTCCTGGGGCCGAAACGAAAAGCGTCCACGGCAGGAAGCCCCGTTTCGTTCTCAATTTTCTCCCCGACTTCCTGCGATTCCTTGTCCGTCAGGCCGATTGAGTTCAGACCCACAGCAACCACTTTCGTCGGTCGGAAGATGTTCACTACCTCTTCATGCAGCCTGATCAGCCGATTGAGATCAGGCAGGACCAAGCCGTAGTCGTCCTTCACGCGAGTCGGCTGATGACACATGATCATCGCATCCGGCATTGTGCCGTGCATCAGGCCGTACGTGACCCCCGAATAAGCCATGTGCGTCAGCGAGCCCTGCCCTTCCACGAGAATATACTCAAACCCCTCTGCAATCGACCGGTCTACTTCCAGCTCAACGCATCCCGCAATGTAGTCGCCAATAATTGAATCGACTGCTATGCCTTGCCCGCGCAGCAGCATTCCGGTCTGCCCCGTGGCGACAAAATCGGTCTTGAGGCCGCGCTGCAGCATGTCCTTATGCATTTCGAGCAGCGTTGTCATCTTGCCGATGTTGCAGTCCGTCCCAACGGTCAAGACAACCTTCGCCTTCCGGTTGCGCCACGTCCCCTTCGCCACGACTTCATATTCCGGCGGAATCTTCCGATAGTCGGTGATCGTGACATCGTTTTCCTGAGCAACACGCGCAAACTCTGCATCGTCCGAAAGGATGGTATGCAGTCCGCTCAGGAGATGAAGCTTAGCCCTGAGCGTTTTCTTGATGATGTCGCGCCACGTGTCGGGTAACTGGCCACCGCTGGGAGCAATGCCGATGAGCAGATGCGTAGGATCGAGCTTGAGGCCCTGGTCGAGGTCTTTGATAACGGGGATATTCCCGCCATAGCCAAGCACTTGCTGGGCCGTCAAACCAGCCTTTGTGCTGTCGATAACCGCAACCACCTCATTTGGCAGGTAGGCCAGCGTGGCATTTGCCGTTTTGGATTTCAGTGGACTAAACCTTCCTTCAGCAAGAATAAGTATTCTGCGTTGCATAGAGCCGTAGTCGGTCGTGTTACTGCTCAGGAACCCCGGCGAGGTCCAAGCACATCAGAGGAATCGAGTTCTTCGGAATTGAACCGCTCGTAAGTCGGCTCGCTATGTACCAAAAAAAGGGCAGAAACTCAAGGATTATCGCATGGCACGAGGTTTGTGGGGGAAATGCGGCCTTCAAAGGCTTGATCAGGCTTCCGGACCGAACGATGTCACGTGCACGCTTGGCTATGTGGTTGGGTCGCCGACCCGACATACCTCGTAGGATTCGCCGACCCTGCGTGATCGAACAACCTGCCACGACCTACATTCCAGGCAGATTGCACAACCTATTGCTGCAAATGTGAGTAGAGACACGAAATGACTGGGGGGTTTGTGCTTAGCTTTCAATTTGAGCATCGGCTAGGCTATCTTTGTTGAACGCCACTCCCCTGAGAAGGATAGCCATTTCCCCTCACCAAACGGAGGTCGTTACTATGACCTGCCCCAAGTGCGGCCACGAACAACCGGACGTCTTCTCACAGTGTCAGAAATGTCGGTACATTTTTTCCACCGGACAAGCGATCATATCCAAGAAAACAATTATCGATCCTGCTGCGCCAGTCCCTATGAGCGACAGACCATCGCTTACCGCGTTCTTCGGAGCGCTTGCCGGTGTAATAGTTCTCGGGTCTGCGCTCTGGTGGTTGCGTTCGCCACAAGGATTGCCTGTCCCGGACAGCGCGTACGTCAATGAAAAGCACCACTTTGCGATGTCCGTGCCGCCGGATTGGATGGTGCTCACGGCGGACAACTATCGGGAGATGTTTGAAAGACTTGGTAATCGGTTTCACAAGAGCATGCAGGAGGGGCTTTCGCAGCGGCGGATCGAGGTTGGGTTTCTGAAGTTGCTGCAGGAAGCGGATTTTTCCCCGAACATCAACGTCGTCGTTATGGAGACCGAGATCCCCGAGCTCGACGAAAAGCAGAAAGAGGAAGCAACGCAAGCGCTCACAGCGCAATTCAGCCGGATGCTTGACAGTTACAGGCTCGAGAGATCCGAGCTCATCACAGTCGATGAGTTGACCTCCCTGCAGTTCAGCAGCAGAGCGGGCATGAAGTTCAAGGTGGCGGAGTCCGAGGCGATCTATAAGGAAACCATACCCGGCTGGCGAACTACTGTCGGCGAGACACCTGAAGAGTGGAAAACATACGACCTGAAATTGATCCAGACGCTTGTTCCCGGGAAAAAGAGAGCATATATCATCACTTGCACGGCGGAGATCTCCCAATATCCGGAATACAGGCGCGCGTTCGATGACGCCATCGAAGCGTTTCGTGTGCTTCAGCGGCCCCCACGCTTTGGCTCGATCGTCATGGGCGGAATGCAGGGCGGGATGATTGGCGCTCTCGGATACCTCTTCTATTACATCGTAACGGCGCTGATCGCTTTCATCAAACGATAACGTTGTAGGACGGGACGCTGTCCCGTCCGTTTGCGCTTATTTGGTCGGGTCAGCGACCCGACCTACATCTTGTCTGTTAGCGAACCGGCCTCCAACCACAACAATCCTGGTTTGCAGTACGTCCATTTCCAGTCCTTCCACGATTTCACCAATCTTGCCTTCTCGGGATTGAAAATCACATACCACAGGATCCGCTCTAAATCTTCACCGTCACGCACAACATGGTCATAGCTTTCGTCCTGCCAAAAAGCGCCCTGACGGCGTAGCTTTCGATTTGCTCCAAGCGCGGTATGCTTCTTCAACGACGCTAGGATGCGCGTGACGGGGTAAGGGAGGCTGCTTTTGTTCCTTGCTGAATTCTTCGTGGCCGCACGGCCGCCAATACTCACCGCATCCTTGCTCAGTAATTCGAACACCGTGTGAACGTGGTTTGGCATGACGCAATAGGCATAGAGGTCATACTCCAGTCCATCGCGAAAGTGAATAGCTTCCCGAACGATCTCCGCAATTTGGGCTTGCTGGAGCCAGCGTGGGCCGGTGCTTGCTTGATCCAAGAATGAATCGAAACGCTCGAAATAGGATTTGTGTATTCTAAGCAATTCGTTCACAGGTTGTGGTTTGTTTCGACTCACTGGCATTTTTCCATCGCGTTCTTCGCGGTCCTCAAGTAACCCCTTAATCACTTCAGCTGGCAATGAACTGGCTAGCCGAAACGTGATGAAGTAGGTGGCTCCCGTCGGCTGGTAATGCGGCAGATGTCTGCGGTAATAGGTCTCCATCGGTGTAGGACGGGACGCTGTCCTGTCCGTTTGCGCTTATTTGGTCGGGTCAGCGGCCCGACCTACATTTCATCGGACCCACACTATCCTCTCGGATGAAACGTGCGGTGAACCTCTTTGAGGTATTCGCGGTCGATGTGTGTATAGATTTGCGTAGTAGAAATGTCCGCGTGACCGAGCATCTCCTGTACGGCGCGCAGATCCGCGCCCCCTTCCAGAAGATGCGTCGCAAACGAGTGCCGGAACGTGTGCGGATGGACTTGCTTCCTGATGCCTGCAGCCTTTGCGTACTTCGCCACCATATCGCGAATTGCCGCGCGTGAGAGCTTCCCGCCCCGGAAATTCAGAAACAGCACATCGTGCGACCTGCCCGCCTTCGTCAAGTGAATGCGGGCTTCCTTCTGATATCTCGTGACCCATTCGATCGCTGACGTACCAATCGGCACGAGCCGTTCCTTTTGTCCTTTTCCAAAGACCAGGATCAATTCATCATCGAACATCAAGTTTGACTGCTTGAGGCTCGTCAGCTCGGAAACGCGTATTCCGGTCGCATAGAGCATCTCCAGAATCGCCCGGTCCCGCACGCCGAGTTGCTCCCGCGTGTCCGGTTGCTTCAAGATTAAATCGACCTCCGGCACGCTGAGAACCTCCGGCAGCGTCTTTGACCGCTTTGGCGCATCGATATCTTCCGTGGGGTCATCGGGATGAATCCCCTCACCGACCAGGAACCGATGAAACCCACGAACCGCCGAGAGAATCCGTGCAATGCTTCGAGGCGAGAGATGCACGCGCGATAATTCCTTCAGGAAGTCGCTGATGTCTTCCTGGGTAATGAGGATGACCGAGGTGAGATTGTGCTTGAGAAGGAAGGAACGGTACTTCGCAAGGTCAAACTGATACGAGTGGAGGGTGTGTTGCGTGACCCCTTTTTCGAGACGAAGGAAATTGAAATACTGTCGAATGTGACGATCGACTTTCAGCAGTTGTCCCTGGTCAGGCCGCGTTAGGATTCGAAGACTGTTCTTCCCCATGATGTCCTCGCGGATCGCTACGTCGAAAGGGTAACGCGGGCACGAAGCCAGCCGCTCACGTTGCCAACAAGGATCGTCACCGTGCACCCGATCAGCGTGTGCCACGTGAAATCGATCCTCGTTGCAGTCAAGACAACGGTCATTGCCGCAATTCCTGCCACGAACCCGATGTATGCATCCTTTTGATCAGTGCGTTTGAAGAGAAGACCGAGGAAGAACGTACCAAGCAATCCGCCATACGTAAATGACGCGATCTTCAAGCCGACCTCGACAACAGGATTCTTGGTATCTGTAAACAGCAAGGCTCCGCCGATCAACACGATTCCCCAGAGGAGCGTAAAGAGCTTGGACCACCGCACTTCTGCTCTGCCTTCGAGTTTTTTTCCTCTCGAGGTTTGCTTGAAGAGGTCAAGATAGGTGGACGATGCAAGGGAGCTGATAGAAGACGAGAGCGTGCCCATGGCAGAAGCGAGGACGCCCGCCACGACAAGGCCTGCTATTCCCGATGGAAGGTTTTCAATGATGAACTTAGGGAAGACTTCATCCGACGATCCTAATCCCAGCTGCTGAATCGATGCACCTCCGTAGAACGCATACAGGCAGAGTCCGAGAACTAGGAAGAAGGCAAACTGCAGCACGATGACGGTCGCATCGAGCATCAACGCACGCTGACTGTCCCACCGGGACTTACACCCCAGAAGGCGCTGAACCAGCAACTGATCGGTGCCGTGGGAAGCCATGGTCAGGAATGTGCCCCCCAGGATGCCTCCTATCAGTGTGTACGGCGTGGCAAGGAAGGTCAGGAGGTCACCGCCCCACGTCAAATTGAACACTGAGAACTTATCAGCACCGTTTGCACGCGCGAAGCTCGCGACGTCTCCCCAACCGTTTGGCAGGTAGTGAAGGATGATGCCCATCGACGCTGCGGCTCCGCTCAAGTATATAAACAACTGTACGACGTCCATGGCAACAACGGCCTTCAGTCCACCCAGATACGTGTATGCCAGCGTGAAGACGCCGATCAGAAGGATGCTCGTGGCGTAGTCAAAACCGGTAATAAGATGGACAGGAATGGCGGTAGCAAACAGCCGTACGCCCGAGGCAAGGACACGCGTCACGATGAAGACCGAGGACGTAAATTTCCGTAGCGACACTCCAAACCGTTTCCCCAGGAAATCATACGCCGTTTCAAGATCGCCTTTGTAATATGCCGGAATGAATACGACACTTACCAAGAGACGGCCGATGAAGTAGCCAAAGGCCAGTTGGAGGAAGGACATGTTGGTGTTGTAGGCGAGTCCTGGAATGCTGATGAACGTCAGGGTGCTCGTTTCGCTTGCTACGATAGAGAAGCCGACCGACCACCAAGTCATCTCCTTGCCGCCGAGGAAATAGTCCCGCGAGGTCCGTTGTTTGCCGGCAATCCAGGTCCCGATCACTGTCACGCCAACAAGATAGACTCCAACAATGGCGTAATCGAGTACCGAAAAACCCATGCAACTCTCCTAATTGCGTTTCAGGAAAGGTCCGGCTTCATGCTTACCGGCAGCCGGAGGCCCGGAGAAGGTGAGGCCGCTATGACCGGAGCGCTTTCGCGACCGTGTCATGGATGCGAAAGGCGCGATCAAGGCGGGAAATGCGGATCAGCGACAGGACCTTTTTCTGCAATCCGGCAAGCTTCACAATCCCTCCGTTCTCTCTCATTTTTCGCTCTGCAATCAGGAGGGCGCTCAAACCGCTGCTATCACAGAACTCAACCTCGCTGAGGTCAATGATGAGGTTCTTGGTGTTACGATTGCACAGGACGAGAAACTCGCCTTTCAGCTCAGGCGAGACGCTCGCGTCGAGCTTGCGTTCTTTGATCTTCAGAACGGTGGCGTCACCATTTTTCTTGACCTCGAACTCCATGGCATCCTCCTCTTACCGCCGCCCGCTGGGAAAGTTCCTCGAACGGCATTCAATGCAGTGCCTCAGAACATCTCAATGCACTTCAGCAGTTTTGAATAATCCTCGGAGAGATTGTTTGATTGTGTTGTCTGAACTTGAAGATTGTAAAAGCTGTCCGCATACGGTTTCACGAAGCTGATTCTCAACGGTGCTTGCGATGCGCGGCAGAGAAAGGAGCTGGGGAGTGCAAAGCCACGATTGAGATCCAAGGCCACATCGAATGTACTCTTTTTCACCTTTCGAAGCAAATCAGGCCGCGGCAGAAACCACGAGTTCAGGTCATCGGCGCCGTAGGTGAAGAGGTTGAAGCCCCGATGTTCCGGCAACACCGCCGTGAGTTCCTTGCGCACAACGAGCAGGACCTTGCTCGTATGAAACTGCTCGGCAAGAAACCGCAACACGCCTTCGACAGCAGAGGCTTCACTTGCCGATTCAGGCAAAAATACGATGGCACGGCGCGCTTGCGAGACGGCGTCTGTGAATCGAATCACTGGCTCGTTCGCAGCGCGGAAATGGAACCTTGCGTACCACGTTCCCACCCTTAGTCGAAAACTCTCAAGCGCATGACCCGGAAAACGCATTTCCTTACCTATTTGCCCCGCTTCTCAAAGGCGTCGATCATCCTCTTGACAAGATTCTGATCGAAGAAGTGATAGCGCAACCCGAGAGATACGCGTCCATACATATCGTTGGTACCTGTTTTCCATCCGTCAAGCTGACTCGTGAATCCCCCGACGCCTTCCGCACTCAGCGTGATTGCCCAAAACTCGTCGAAGAAGTAGTCGAACCCAATGCCGGCGAGATAATTGGTGTCAAAGCGCGGCACCCCACCTCCCACGATCTGACTGCCATCGCTGCCGCGAGGATCGAACCACAGCAGGCCACCACCAGCATAGATAAACGGATTGAATTGATCGTACGGCATCAAGTCAAAACTGATCGCCAAGTTCCAGTGATACAGGTTCGTCTCGATGGATCTTCCACTCGGATAGAGAGCTGAAGCCTTTTGTTTTCCGGCGAGATAGCCGACACCGAGCAAAGATCGCAAGCTCACATTTTCAGCGACAGAGTAGCTCAGGCTGACAGCCCCACCACCGGACGGATCGTTCGTACTTAGGCCTGATTGAACGAAGTAGTACCCGGTGCCGGCTACTCCAACGCCAAACTTCCCGACTCTGGTCTGCGCAAGTCCGACTGTGACCAGGACGACGACCAAGACAACGATCGAAATGACCCGAACGCTGCTGTTTTGCATAAAGACCTCTCTGAATTAGTGAATGGTGACGATAACTAGGCCCTCTTCATCAATTTGAGGAATGATTCTTCATTCAATGTCTGCACACCGAGCTTTTTGGCCTCGTTGAGCTTGGAACCCGGATCCTCACCCACAACGACATAATCCGTATTCTTGCTCACGCTGGAGGACACTCTTCCACCCAGCTCTTCAATTCTCTGTTTTGCTTCTTCCCGGCTGCAGGACAACAGCGTCCCCGTCAAGACAAACGTCTTGCCAACCAATGGAGAGCCAGCCGCAGCGCGTTTCTGCTTTTCCTCGAACTGTAACCCCGCCTTGCACAGCCGCTCGATGATTTTCTGGTTATGCTTGTCTTCGAAGAAACGACAGATGCTTTCAGCTATCCGAGGGCCGATCCCCTGGATCTGCTGCAGTTCTTCCTGGGAGGCCTGCATCAGTCCGTCCATCGACCGGTATTCATTCACAATCAACTGGGTAACTCCGGCACCGACGTGCCGAATACCGATGGCAAAAAGCACACGAGAGAACGGCCGTTTCTTGCTCTCTTCGATAGCCTCGAGGAGGTTGTCAACGCTCTTCTCACCCCAGCGCTCCAGCTTCACCAACGGATCTCGTTTCCTGTGCAGCTCATACAGATCGGCGTAGCTCTGGATGAACTTCAGGCTCACCAGTTGATCCACCACGGCTTCCCCAAGCCCCTCAATATCCATAGCGCCACGGTGGGCAAAATGCTCAATGCGAGCCCTTACTTGCGCGGGACACTCGCTGTTCTCGCAGTAGGAATTTGCCTCTCCGGCAGGACGGGAGATCTTCGATCCACACTCTGGACACTTACCCGGCATGACGAACGGCTTTGTGCCCCGGGGACGTTTCTCAAGAACGACACTGCTGACCTTCGGGATGACGTCTCCCCCCTTCTCAACGACAACGGTATCCCCAAGTCGAATGTCGAGCTCTTTGATATAATCCTCGTTGTGGAGCGTCGCACGCGAAACCGTTGTCCCGCTAACGAACACCGGCTCCAATTCCGCGACGGGTGTCATGGTGCCAATCCGCCCAACTTGGAGCTTGATATCTTGGAGGATTGTTGCTACCTGCCGCGCTGCAAATTTGAATGCGATCGCCCAGCGAGGGCTCCTCGCTATCGTTCCCAAGCGCTCTTGCTGCCGAATCGAATCCACCTTGACCACGACGCCGTCGATGTCATACGGCAGGTCCTCCCGGCGATCTTCCCATTCTCTCCAATACCGGATCACTTCATCGAGATTTCTGCACAAACGGCTGTGCTTGCTCACCGGAAATCCCAGGTCGCTCAGGATTTTCAGATTCTCATAGTGGCTTGCGAGCCCGACGGCTTCAGATCGGAGATAGTACGCGACAAAATTCAGCGGTCTCGTTGCCACAGTTTTGGGGTCCTGAAGCTTGAGTGTGCCGGCGGCAGAGTTGCGCGGATTGATGAATGGCCGTTCACCGACCATCTCCCGCTCTTCGTTCATCTTCCGAAAATCGTCTCTCTTCATAAACACTTCGCCGCGGACTTCAAACGCCTCCAGTCCCTTCTTCCTCACCATCGACCGCAAAGGGATTGAGCGGATGGTCTTCAGGTTCTGCGTGATCTCATCTCCCTGGGTGCCATCACCTCGCGTGGCGCCACGCACCAGGATGCCGCCTTCATACACGAGACTGATCGCCACTCCGTCAAACTTGAGCTCGCAGACGTAACGATACGGATCTTTGCCCAACATCGACCCGACACGACGATCGAAGTCCTTGACCTCATCCTCGTTGTAGGTGTTTGAGAGGCTCAGCATCGGGACGGCGTGGGTCACCGTCGGAAATTCTTTGGTGGGCTGGCCACCAACGCGCTGGGTTGGAGAGTCAGGCGTGACAAGTTCAGGGTGGGCGTGCTCGAGTTCGAGAAGCTCTCGCATCAACCGGTCGTATTCCTTATCGGGAATAGACGGCTGAGCGAGGACGTAGTACCTGTAGTCGTGCTCGCGAAGGAGCGTCCGGAGCTCCTCAAGGCGCTTGATCGTGGGTACGCTCGCCGTTCCCGTCGCCATAGATCTACAGCCTCATTGTTCGGCCCTGTGAACTCCTGATTGCGTGATCAAGACATTTCTGGCCACAGCGCCTCGCTTTCCAAGCACACCGAGCTCGACACCATTAAGTTTAAATGTCGCTGCTCCCGCGTTGCCCAAGGAGACGAGAAACTGCTCTTTCCCTGTCCAAGTCCGCTTTCGCTGGGGGGGGAAGAGGTATTCTCCTTTTCTCGTATTGTCGATCGTAATAGCAAGCCAGACAGAATCGGTGGTCGTAAGCTCAAGCCGGAGACTATCAATTGCGGCAGGAAGTGTTGGCGACACGGATGACGGCGCCCTTTGCGTCTTGACCGTGGCGGCTTCGGATTCCCGGACGACCTGATCGAAGGCGATCTCCGAAACGGGCTTCTGGCGGGATGCATCGGGTCCTGTATTCAACACGTAGACAACAACGACAGCGACAACGACGACGACGGCAAAGACCGTAACGGAGCGCTGAGAGAAAATTGGCAGCGAGGCTGCTTCCTTCGTGCGCTCCTGGGTTTGCCGCATTGCCGGGTTTCGAGAGCGGGAAATCCATTCCTCTGCCGCTGCATGGATTTCCTGATTTGCCTCATCGTATTCCTGGATGGCTTTCTCCGGATCGAAGTCGATGGCGCGGGCGTACTCGCGAATGAACGCTCGTATGTACGCTTGCGGCAGGATGGAGAACTTACCGGCTTCGATTGCCTGAAGGAACTTCACGCTGATGCGTGTGGCTTCGGAGATCTCCGGAAGCGAAATCTGCTTCGCTTCGCGGCCTTTCCGCAATTGTTCTCCGAATGACTCCAGACTCATGACGGGCTCGACGACTCGTACGCGATTGTAGTTCCGGCGAGTAACAGCAGGAATTGAACCAGAAAAATGGTAGCAATTATTTGAGCGAGTTGCAAGCTAGCGGAGGTCGGCTGTACGGCAGATCACAGGCCGGCATAACAGAGCCGTGCAGTGGCCGATGATAATCAGCGAGGGGAGTGCTTCCTCTCAATCGCTTCGCGCATCGTCTTCGACAACTCTTCCAGTTGGTACGGCTTCTGGAGAAAGCCGTCCGCGGTATCTCTCAACGGCGATGCATCCAGGCTCCCATTAGTGTATCCTGTCGATACGACGACACAGATGTCCGGACGAATCTCTTTGATTTTCGAGAAGGATTCTTTCCCGCTCATCACGGGCATATTCATGTCCAACACGACCACATCAAGATTCCTCCTTCTCTTCAACATCGCAAGCGCCTCATTGCCGCTCCTGGCTATCGTAACCCGGTAGCCGAGATCCGAAAGCATCCCGCCGATGACTTCGCCAACATGCTCTTCATCATCGACGACAAGAACGCGTTCGTCGCCGCGTTCAAGGTTGGTGTGCTTCGCGACGCGCCCGAGTTTCTCCTCATCAGTGAGAAGCGGGAGAAACATCGTGAATTGCGACCCTTTTCCCGGCTCGCTCTGCACAGCAATGAAACCACCGTGACCATTGACGACGCCGTAGACCACGGACAGCCCCAGGCCCGTTCCCTTTCCTTGATCCTTCGTCGTGAAGAACGGCTCGAAAATACGTTGCTGTATCCCCTGATCCATACCAACACCCGTATCCGCTATCGCAATGGAGGCAAACTCCCCCGACTTCACTTCTCCAAACGCGCCCCTCTGCTGCTTGTCAGATTGGGCCCTTTCGGTCCGAACGGTGATCACTCCCCCATCGGGCATGGCATCGCGCGCATTAATCAGCAAATTCAGAAGCGCCTGTTGGATCTGCCCATCGTCCCCGTTGATGATGCTTGTCTCACCGCTGAGCTCCTTTTTCACCTGAATTCTCTTATCGACGCTTCGCTCGAACAGGCGCAGCGTCTCGTCGATAATATCATTGACGATGATTGGACGAAACTGCACTGTGCTCTTGCGTGCGAAGGTCAGCAGCTGCCGCGTCAATCCGGCACCTCGTTTCGCTGCAGTCTCAACAATGTCAACGAAATGATACCATGTGTTGGCCTTTCTCATCTTCCGCTTCATGATGGCGGTCGAGCCAAGGATGGAGGTTAGGATGTTGTTGAAGTCGTGTGCGACACCTCCTGCCAGGTTGCCGATGCTATCAATCCGTTGGGCATGGATAACTTTCAGTTCAAGTTTCTTCTTTTCCGTGATATCGCGTGCGACTACACGCATGAGAATCGGGCCGCGAACCTCATCGCGAATGATTGACGTGTTGATGCTGACATCGATGAGCTCCCCAGCCTTCGTGCGCATTTGTTCTTCAAGGCCCAAAATGTCACGGCCCTGTTGGAAACTCTCCTCTAACAGCTTTCGCGCCGCCCCGTGATACTCCTCGGGATACAACTTCAAGATGGAGTGTCCCACTAGCTCATCCTTCTGGTACGCAAGCCGGTCCGCTTCCGTTTGATTACAGCTGATGATGATGCCTTCGCGATTGACCAAGTGATACATGTCAGGGGAGTGCTCGAAGAGATCCATGTACCGCTCTTCCGATTCCCGCAGCTGCTGAAAGAGTGTCGCGTTCTCAAGTGCAACGCCAATCTGATTGGCAAACGAGCTCATGAGGACGAGCTGCTTCTTGGAGAATGCCTTCCTGTCCTTGCTGGCGACGATCAGTACTCCGGCAAACCGATCCTTCATCTTGATTGGAACCGAGGCCCACGCACCAATCTGCCCATAGCCCCAGGATTGCTCCGTGATTTTCTTCGGTCTCCTCTGGATCCGAGGCAGGCGCGCCCACAGAACTTCCCGTAGTTCGGGGTCAATGTCAGGCTGCATGATGTAATCGGGGAATTCTTCGGCTCCGACCACCGCTTTCAACGCAAGCCTGCCCCCTTCAACATGGTAAATCCATCCAAATTCCGCATTCAATAAACGCCGGACCTCGCGCAGCGCATTCTCCAGCAGGATCTTGATCTCGACCGAACGGTTGACCGCCTCCGCAATCGTATTGAGTGCAAGCAACTCTCGCTTTTGCTCCTCGAGCTGCTGGCCGTACTTCAAGGTGAAGAAGACGATGATGAATCCGAACACACCGACGGTGATGACGCTTCCAAAGAGCAGCCAATCGATGTACTGCCCGCTGGAAACTCGAATGCTGACGATCGTGGCCATTGCCACGACGACAGCCGTTGATGCAACGATCTGGGCTTGCTCAACGGGACCGAGCGAGGCGCGAAACTTCTGTATCTTTGCAAACCTGATTTTCATTGCGACGCACCAACGAGGCTACAGAAAAAGTAGCAACACGGTGCTACAATAGCAAGAGCCACAGAACACGAAGGAAGATTCAGGAAGAACGGGACGTGAAGGGGATGCTAGCGTGGGAGGTATTGTTCTAAGACAGAGACGACATCGCGTTGGTCGTAGGGCTTGGGCAGACACGCCGTAGCCCCGAGGTCACGGGCAATCTTCTTGGCGTGGAAGTCATCAATGGCAGAGAAAAACACCACAGGTGTCGTCGAATTCTTTGGCAGCTTCCTGATCCGATCCAACAGATCAAACCCGTTCATATCGGGCATCCGAATGTCGCTCAGGATCAGATCCGGGTGAAACTTCCTCAAGACAGTCAGCGCTTCGGCGCCGCTGTTCGCTTCCTTCACCTGGTAGCCTTCACTCCGCAGGACCCGCGCTGTAGTCTTCAGCCAAGCGGGCTCGTCATCGATGACAAGAATATGTTTCCTTTTTGCCGTCACGTCATTCTCTACCGGATAAGATACAAATGGGAATGGTCGGAAGCAACCGCCGGAATGACCCCCTTGAGCGACATCACGCGACCAGCGATATGGCGGTTTCTTTGAGTTTCGTTCATCTTTTCTCTAACTTGTGCACGTTCGGCATCCACTGACACGAGGATTACCTATGAAACTGCACCGACGTGACTTCATCAAGACGACTTCACTGCTCGCCGGCTCATCAATGATGGGAATGGGCATGTCGATCCCGTCGCCAGGTGAATACTCTCCGCGGAACAAAGACGCCCGCATGAAACTGACGTTCCGGCCGTACACCCTCGAACTCAAGCATGTCTTCACAATTGCTACGAGCTCCCGGACGACGACTCCGGTCATGCTCACCGAGGTCCAATACGATGATATCACCGGATATGGAGAGGCCTCCATGCCACCCTATCTCGGCGAATCGCACGAAACCGCAACTGCATTTCTTTCGAAAGTTGACCTCAGCAAGTACGAAAATCCCTTTGAGCTGGAGACCATCCTGAAGGACATCGATGCCCTCGCGCCCGGCAACCCCGCGGCAAAGGCAGCCGTCGATATCGCCCTGCACGACCTAGTCGGCAGACTGCTCGATCAACCATGGTACAACATCTGGGGATTCAACAGGAACGCCACGCCGTATACTTCGTTCACGATCGGCATCGACACTGAGGAGGTGGTACGACAGAAGACGAAAGAGGCTGGAGAGTTCAAGATCCTCAAGGTGAAGCTTGGGCGGGATACCGATAAGATGATGATCGAGACTATCCGGTCCGTTACCGACAAACCGATTTGTGTGGATGTAAACCAGGGATGGAAGGATCGATCCTTCGCGTTGGATATGATCCACTGGCTGAAGGAGAAGGGAGTCGTTTTCGTTGAACAACCGATGCCAAAGGAAAGCATTGACGATATGGCCTGGCTGACGGAGCAAAGCCCGCTCCCCACGTTCGGCGACGAAGCAGTTCAACGACTTTCCGACGTTAAGAAAGCACATGGCGTCTACAACGGTGTCAACATCAAGCTGATGAAATGCACGGGGATGCGAGAGGCCCACAAGATGCTGGTCCTGGCTCGGTCGCTTGAAATGAAGGTGATGCTGGGGTGCATGACCGAGACATCGTGCGCGATCTCCGCGGCTTCTCATCTCTCGCCGATGGTCGATTTCGCCGACCTCGACGGGGCTCTGCTCATCAGCAACGACGTGTTCGAAGGGGCAAGAGTCGTCGATGGAAAGGTCATACTAGCGGACAGACCGGGGATAGGGGTAAAAAAAATACGGTAGGAACGCGCACGAGAGCGCAGGGTCAGACGTCTGAGTCCCGCGCTCATATTTCACTTCGTGGCAACTTCAGGGACTTGCTTTGTCCCAATGACTCGCCTGGCCCGGAGAAAGATCCTTCGTAGCAATTCGTTGTAGTTGGGGACAGAAGGATCGAAGCTGTCGATCTTCACCCATGCCCCACCGGGGGTGTGAATAAACTCCTTCTTGCCAAGAGAAATTCCGACGTGGTCGACATCCTCCGGCTTTTCTTTTGTTGCCTTCCCCCCAAAGAACAAGAGATCACCTTTCTTGAGATTCTCGAACTCTTTTCCGGGATCGAGTTCTTCGCCTTGATGTGATTGCTGGTCGGCATCGCGGGTCAGTTCCAACCCATTCATACGGAACACCGTCTTCGTGAACCCTGAGCAGTCCATGCCTTTCGGCGATGTTCCCCCCCAAAGATACGGAACGCCCATGAAGAGCTTCGCTGTTTTCTCGATATTTTCGGGTGTTAGAGATCGTGTGCGTCTCCACGTTTCGTAGTCTTGCACGGCAGACTGCTCGACGTACCCTTTGCGCCCGTCGGGAAGCTCGATGCGTACCCAATTCCCGGCCGTTCCTGTTTGCCTCATAAGGACACCGGCAACAATATCGCAGACCGGGGTCGATGCTCCATTCGGTTGTTCGCGAACCAGGGCGAAGTAGCTGGTCATGATCACTTTCCTCGCTGCTTTCCATTCATCGACTCCTTCGCTTGTGGTCACCTTCATACTCCGTTCGGGCAACCAGCCCAGGTAATTGTCCGGCAACTGCACGAAGTACGTGTTCCCTTGCTTCTTCAAAAGCTTGACAACCATCCCCATCAACGCCTGGGTGGAGAGCTCTGCAGCGTGAGAAGGCCTGCTTCGGACGTTGGCCACACTGACTACGACAATGCCGAACTTCCTGTTCCCCAACTGTGGATCCGGGAGAACCATCACGCTATCGACAACTTCAGTCTTGCTCGCCTTGCGAACCGTCGCGAGCGCATCGTCTTTGGCTTTCGCGTTGTCGACTTCCCCCTTCACGATGAGCATGTCTCCTTGCTGTCTGCAGGATACTTTGAACACAGCCAACCGGCTGTCCGGCGCATAGTGATTCTGTAGAGAGTCAATGGCGACCTTCCATGGAGCATCAGCCTGTTCCGCCGGGCCACAAGAGATAAGGATCAATGAGCTGACAAGCACTACGAAAGAGAGGAGGATTCGGTTTCTCATGGAGATACACATGAAGTAGTCATGGATCCAACGAACAGTGAGTTGTGTGTTAACGATGCTGGAGAATATACCTCATTTCCCTGACGCGTTCAATCGATTCTGTGGGGTCGAGTCTGAAGAACTTTTCGACGCGCTTCATCAATCCGTCGGTCAGCAAGGGCGACATAAGCGGCCTTCTTCTCATATCCGACAAAGTGACGGTTCGTCTGAATTGCGGCAATGCACGTTGACCCGCTGCCCGCAAATGGATCGAGCACAACGTCACCCTCGAAACTGTATAATTGAATCAGTCTGCGAGGGAGTTCGACTGGAAACGGCGCAGGATGACCAATGCGTTTGGCGGATTCTGCGCCGAACGTCCAGATGCTCTTTGTTAATTCCAGGAATTCGTCACGACTGATGGTGCTCTTCTTCCCTTTGCCCTTTCGTGCGAAATCCCCCTTCGAAAAGACCAAGATATACTCGTGAACATCGCGCAATGCGGGATTCGTTGCCGACTTCCAGCTCCCCCACGCTGTTGACGGACCGGCACTGCTCCCCTTATTCCAAATAATTTCACCGCGCATCGCATATCCAAGCTCTATGATGTCTCGTGCAATGAAGGCGTGAAACGGGATGTACGGCTTTCGCCCGACGTTCGCAACATTCACACACGCTCTGCCGCCGTCCACCAGCACGCGCATCGTTTCCCGAAACACGCCGCGCAAGAGGTCCCGATACTCATCGAGCGTCAGATTCTCGTCGTACTCCTTTGAAACATTATACGGAGGTGATGTGATCATCAGATGAACGGAGCAATCCGGAAGTTCGGTCATCTTCTCGCTGCTCTTGCAGAAGATACGGTTGAGATGCTCAGGAGGAACCTGGTCCTCGCCTTTTAGGTGAGTGGAAAGCCGTGCGGGTTGTTCATACATGCGGCTGTCATAGAAGCGTGACGAATCGTGACTGATGCGACCGGATGTTCCGAAGCTCGAAGTCTCAGTTTTCTTGCGCTTGTGTTTCATACGAAGTGGACACAGGTGCCGGGATCAGGAGAGGATTCGCCTTGGCAGCAGTGCGTTCAGGTGCATCGTCAGATCATACACTGAGCTGCCGGACGAAGCGGAGAAGTCTTCCGGTCTCGAGCCCTCTTGCCAATCGAAGACCGTCGCGATGTCACCAGTATGTACTCTCTGTTCAGCACCAAGCTCCACGATGGCGTGGCTTGCGGAGACCGCAACCACGGGATAGAGTTCGCCGCCGATCCGAACACGTGCACCTTTTGTCGCCACACGTGGGAGTCCGTCGGCATGCCCGACCGGCAGAGTAGCAACCCAGACATCGCGTTCCGCACGATAGGCTCGATTATAACCCGCGCTATCACCCTTGCGCAGTTGCTTCACATAGATTACACACGCTTTGAAGCTCAGGGCAGGGCGAAGTTCCATCAGACCGCTGCGGCGGAATTCCTGTTCTGGATAAATGCCAAATATCGCCATCCCGGGGCGCACCATGTCGAGGAACCCATCGGGATGCTGGAAGAGGCCGAAGCTCGAAGCTGCATGCTTCTTGCCAAGACGAATCCCCTGCCGCTCCAGCTCGTGACACAGCTCCTGAAAGCGTCTTAATTGTTCTTTGTCAAATTCCGAATCCTCGGTAAACGTCATCATCATTCCATCAATTCGCACTGACGCTCGGCTCGCGAGATCTCGAACAAGCGGTATTGCCTCGGTATACGGCACGCCGACGCGACCGATCCCCGTGTCAACACACACGTGCACACCGATCGCCTTCTTGAGCACACGAGAAACCTTGTCCAAGATCGGGCCCATCGGGGTGTAGACCATCGGGGTGATTCCTTGCGCCACAGTCTCCTCGACCTCACGCTCGTCAACAGGTCCAAGAAGAAGGATCGGTTTCTGAATTCCCGCATCACGTAATGTCACGGCCTCCTGCAGCTTCACGACCGCAAATCCTGAGATTTCGCCGAGAGGTTCCAAGACCCGTGCAACGTTGACAAGCCCAAGTCCGTAGCCATTGTTCTTGATGACTGCCAGGATTGGTCTTGCCTCCACCCGCTTGGAGATTTGCCCGACATTGTGACGAAGATGTGCCGGGTTGACCTCAACCCACGGATCGAAAGATGAGTAAACGTGAGAAGACGTTCGCACCACAAGCGATCCCCAGCTGAGAGCTGGAAGCGCGGCGCTCGACTTGAGAAACGCACGACGTGGAATACCCATTTCTCAATCCCTCCTTTCAAACTAAAACCATTTGCTGCCGACTACTTGCTGCCAGCACAATGATGGTAAGCAAAGTGATGGAGGAAACTGTTTGATCGGTTGCAGGAATTGATGCAGGGGTGGCTTGTATCAACCGATTACCAATTCACCCTGGCGTAATCTACTGTTTCCCCGGAGGAACATCAAGCCTTGTTTGGAGCCACAGAGAAAGGTCGGAGAGACTTTCCTCGCTCATGGAATGAGCGATGGGATACTCTTTGTAGGTGAGGGCTGCTTGAGTTTTGACAAGAAGAGCTTGCGCACGCCGTCCGTGGTCGATCGAGATGACCTGATCGTGAACACCATGCGCAACAAAAAGAGAAAGACCCGCGAGGCTGTCCCATTGAAAACGCAATGACGTATTCTCAGGGATGTAGCCGCTGTGTGCCACCACGCCGGTCACGGATTCGGGCTTCGTGAGCGAAACCGCAAACGACATCACACTCCCCATGCTGAAGCCAAGAAGGAAAACGCGAGTCGGATCGACGGGGTAGTGGGCTTTAACGTCGACTACGAATTGGGAAAGTCTCTGGTAGCTTTCTTCGAACTGTGGAGTGACCGGTGAGCCGACTTCTACAATTTCATACCAGGTGTACCCACCGTAGGGAAACCGAAACGGCGCCCGTGCGCTCACAACGAAGAATCGTGGATCCAGATACTGCGCCAGACCGAGAAGATCGTCCTCGTTAGTTCCCCGACCGTGAAGCAGGATCAGAGCCGGATGCCGATCCTTCCCAGGGGCGCTCGAAGGGAGCACCTTGTGAATAAGTGTGGTGTTGAACGGCTGAATAGCCATTGATCCAAATCCTAAATCCGAAATTTGAATTTCTATACAAGATCTAATATCAAAACATAAAATGAGGAAAACAATGAATTGTCCGCGACAATCTTTGTCAACCGTCCCTCATCCTTTCCAATTTAGGATTTCGGATTTCGTGCATCAGTTGTTCTTTGCTCCCTGGTTAATCCACGTTCGTATGATCTGAATCGTGCTGTCCGGCAGGTAAGGTCCTCCTTGCGGCATCCGATCGCCAAATGGAGGGTTCGGTGATAGCTTCTTGATCAGGTTGCTGGAGTCGGCTTTCCCAGGAACAATCGCAGGTCCGTGGCTCCCCCCTTGGAGCAGCTGTGCAACCGTTTGCACAAAGAGACCACCATTCCTGCCATGGCAGCCATCGCAGCCGCGCTGCTGGAAAATCGGTCTGATCTGAGACTGGAACGACACGTCTTGTGTAACCGGCGGTGGAGGAGGTTGCTGGTTGGCACTCGTTGGGTCGTTCCCCTTATCCGAGCAACCTGCAAGCAAGAGAATCGCAAGCATATAAACAGCCGATACCGTAAGAAATCTAGCCTTCATTACTTCTCCTAGATTGTCATTGAACATCGGTATGATTTAAGATTGTCGAACACGATTCAGACAAGAATGCCCACACCAACGATGTCGGTGTGGGCATTGAGGACTCTTTGGCAGAGCTTCAGACAGCTTGCTTCTCCGCGGACACACAGAACCTGTCAAATGCCTGCTTCAAGGTTGACGCGACCTGATCAGGATTGCGTCCCTCGATTTCGTAACGATGGATCATGTGGACAAACTTGCCATCGCGCATCAACGCGAACGACGGTGATGAAGGCGGCTGGTCTGTGAAGTATTCACGTGCACGTGCCGTTGCCTCTTTGTCCAATCCGGCAAACACTGTCGCAATCTTCTCAGGAACGTTGGGATGCTGCAGCGCCTTGGCGAGCGCGGGCCGCGCAGCCCCAGCGGCACACCCACACGTCGAATTGACGACGACCAACATGGTCCCCTTCGCATTCGGCAGCACGGCATCCACTTCTTCAGGCGTTCTGAGCTCCTGTGCGCCGAGCCGCGTCACTTCACCCCGCATTTGCTGAATGAGAATATCGTACATGGGCTTTCTCCTCAGTGAAAGATTCATCGGTGTATCGTAGCTGCATTCTATTAACAAAGGAGCCGGTAAATCGTTCCCGGAGAGGCCGGGCGAGGGTTTTTACTTCTGCCGAGTGAGGTGGGGTGGCTTGAATCCCCGGTAGGTGTCGTATCGGGAGTCGTAAAAAAGCAGCTGAAAATTGCTGTCGCGCAGTGTCCCGCCTGATGGATAGAGGTAGAACTTTGCCGTGGTATCTGTCGGTTCGGCGGACGGCTTGTTGTTCTCTGCGTAGAATTCGAGAACGTAGTACCCGTTTCGATACTCAGCCGTTTTGATCTGCTCGAGGATGTTCTCGTGGCTGAAAATCCGAAGGTCCTTCTCCACAGCGCCTTCCTTATGACTCGAGCCCTTCAACAAACTCGCTTCTTCGGATGAGCATGAGAATGGAAGAATGGGGGACGATGAGGTACTTCTGCTCTTCGTACTCGATCTCGACGGCAGAATCCCGCAAGAAGAGTGCGTAGTCCCCTTCTTCAGCCTGAAGGGGAATGTATTTCACAGGATCCTTTGGCGTGGTCGACCACTGATCCTGGTCGAGATACTGGGGATTGGGAACGGCATAGCCGGGTCCGACATTCACGACCACCCCGCTCTGAACCTTCTCTTTCTCCTTCACGCCGGGAGGGAGGTAAAGGCCATGGGCGGTCCGGTCTGAATCAGAATCCGGTGCGACCATCACCTTATCCCCCACGAGGAGGATTTTCTTCCGCGTTTTTATCTCCATGGCATCAACTCTTCACCTACGGTCCACGGACCGAGGTCTGTGGCCACAAAACTCTTTGCATCCGTTTGTCGGAACGGTCCCGCTTTGCGGGACGTGACCCCTTGTTCGAAATTGTCCCGCGAGCCAGCTTTCTGGCGAGCGGTTGACAATTTCAGAATCCCGTCCGCTGTTCGGACGGGACACCACATCTTGGAATCGTCGGAACGGCGGTCCCGCCTCAGCTTCGCTTAGGCGGGATGCACAAAACGCAGATTTTCCGCCGAAGGCGGACCAGCCCGCCGTGCGGTCTGGCGGGTCAGCCTCAGGTTGAGAACCTTGAGCGTTTTTCGCAAAATCCCGCTGCCGTTCAGCGGGACGCGACCCCTTGTCCCAAAATCACCCACGAGCGTTGTCTACGAGTGGCCGTGATTTTGAGGATCCCGCTCGCTGTTTGAGCGGGACACCCTATCAAGAATCGTCGGAACGGCGGGATTTGAACCCGCGACCCCTTGCACCCCAAGCAAGTGCGCTACCGGGCTGCGCCACGTTCCGAAGATGAGTCAAATATCAAATAACAAAAATCAAAATGTAAAAGAACGGAAGAAGAGTGCTACCATTTGAATCTAACAAACTATGATTCACAAAGCAACCAGACGGACTTCAGGAAGATACTCTATTCATGCTCCGGAATCGGCTCGCGTGACTCTTTTGTCAGTGCGAACAGCAGGAGCATCACAGCAAACACCGCATAAGCGAGCGCAAACTGGTACGGAATCTTCTGAGCCATGCCTTGAAGCGTCCACGGGAGGTACATCACACCATCAGGCGAAGCGGAATGTATTACACCAAAGAACGTGAGAGCTGCCAGAATGAAGAGATAGATGGCTGAGACTTTTAGCCGCCGATCGATCAGCTCCGCCAGAAATCCACCCCACAGCATCGCGGTGAGGATGAATCCGTTGCCGAGGGCGATCGTCACAAGGGTCTCAGGCAGGGATTTCCCCGGAGCTTCGAGAAGCCGTTGGAAGTTTTCAAGAGGGACGATGTCGGGATTGCCGAGCTTGATCGATAACAGTCTTGCCACGGTTGGAAAGAAGGCAAACGCGACCGCCGGAGCATGTCGGGCCGGACAGGCAAGGAACGACTGCACAACGATATCGAGCGCGACGAAGATCAAGATGGGAGCAAGAACCGCGCGAGGGATGAGCTCCACAAAGAAGGAAACATATCCGAGAACGCCGCCAAGCCCGATGAAGAGTCCGGTCAGGAGTGTGTAGCCGGCGCGCGACCCCATCCGCTTGTAGGCCGGTTGACCGATGTACGGTGTTGACTGAGCCACACCACCGCAGATGCCCGCAATCAGCGTCGCAATCGCTTCCGTAAGCAGGATGCTGCGTGTGTTAAAATCATCGCCGGCGACCCGAGCGCTTTCCGTGACATTGATTCCGCCAACTACCGTTAAGAGGCCGAACGGAATGGCAATCGGCAGATACTTGAGTGCTCGAGTGAATCCCTCCAAAAAACCCAGCGTCGGAGTCGGGAGTCCGAAGTGGAGGTCCATCGCCGGTGCACCTGCATATGTCCCCCCCACCCAGCCGGTGGATCCAAGCAGATAGTAAATCACCGTCCCGAGGAAGACCGCTGCAAACACACTCGGGAAATTTTTTGGCAGACGGATCCTCGCGACGAGCGAGTAGAGGATCAACCCGAGCGAGATCATGCCAATCACCGGCATGCCGAAGATGTCCACCAGCGGTGTCAAACCAATCAGGGCGAGCCCGATGCCCGCCAGTGAGCCAAGCAGACCCGCCTGAGGAACGACTTTCTGCACCCATTGGCCTATGAAGGAGAAGATCACTTTGATGACGCCAATGACGACCATCGTTGCCATACCGATGTACCACGTCATCATGGCGGCGTCGTTCTCAGACATACCTTCCGCTTTCAAACCGAGGAATGCGGGTCCAAGCACAACGAGCGCCATACCAATCGTCGAGGGCGTGTCAAGTCCCAATGGCATCGCGGTGACAGTTGTGTTCCCCGTCTTCTTGGAAAGCCGAAACGCCATCCACGTGTAGATCAGATCGCCGAAAAGAACGCCGAAAGCCGTGCCGGGAAACATTCTTGTATAGACGATATCAGCGGGAAACTTGAAGACGAAGACAAGGATTCCCGCGAGAAATGACAACACCGTCAGGTTGTCGAACATCAATCCGAAGAATCCGTTGAAGTCCCCGAGCGCGAACCATTTGTACTTGTTCGAAGAGTTGTTCATGGGTTGTTCCTTCGTCTGAAGAAGAATACTGAGGCCGGGTGCTGGCGCGCAATCAGTTCACAAACATCCCCGCAATCGAAGCCGTCATCCACGTGGCAATCGTGCCCCCCAGCAAAGCACGGAGACCCAGTTTAGCAATATCACCTCTCCGGTTCTCAGCCAGAGGGCTGATGCCACCGATCTGGATTGCGATGGAAGAAAAGTTGGCAAACCCGCAAATGGCATACGTTGAAATCACAATTGCCTTCTCGGAAAGCTGATGAGCAGAGAGGACGTCAGCCATCCGCGTATAGGCGACGAATTCGTTGAGCACGAGTTTGATCCCCATCAGGCTTCCAACATTCAAGGCGTCTCCCCACGGCACACCGATCGCAAAAGCGATGAACTGGAAAACCAAACCGAAGAGAAGCTCGAGGGAAAGAGGCTTGCCGAATTGCGCCTGGCAGACAGCATTGATCCCCCCTACCTCACCGACCAGCCCGAGGAGGAAGTTGATCAGCGCAATCATCGCGATGAACGCCAGCAACATTCCTGCGACGTTCAAGGCAAGCCGAACGCCGTCGGAAGCTCCGCCTGCAGCCGCTTCGATGACGTTGGAGTATGCTTTTTCAACCTTGAGCTTCACAGTTCCCATGGTAAGAGGCTCATTCGTTTCGGGAAGAAGCATTTTTGCCACGACAATTGTTGCAGGGCCTGCCATGATGCACGCTGCAAGCAAATGTCCCGCAAAATAGACCTGCGACCAGTCAAGGGCCGCGCCCTGCGCCTTGGCATACGCCGCGCCGAGCAGCGTGTAGTACGCAATCATGACTCCACCCGCGATGTGCGCCATGCCGCTGGTCATGATGGTGCACAGCTCTGACTGTGTGAGCGTGGCGAGGTACGGACGGATGACCAACGGTGCTTCCGTTTGGCCGATGAACGTATTCGCAGCAACGCACAAGGATTCCGCGCCACTCGCTCGCATGAACTTTGCCATCACCCACGCCATCCCCTGCACGATGCGCTGCATGATGCCGAGGTAATACATCACTGCCATGAAGGAGGCAAAAAAGATGATCGTCGGCAAAACCTGAAAGGCAAAGAAGAAACCCAAGCTTCCCTCCGTGCCGGGCGACGCCGCAAGCGATCCGAACACAAACCGAGCGCCATCGATGGCAAAGGCAAACAGGCGGACGAACACGCGGCTGATCGCATCAAAAATCTCTCTGCCGACACTCACCTTGAGCACAAACAGAGCAAACACGAACTGCAGCCCAATGCCGACAATGACGAGGCGCCAATTGATCGACCGCTTATTGGGTGAGAAGAGATAGGCAAGGCCGGTGACGACGAGAAGACCTATGAGCCCGCGAGCGATAGAAGAAGCATTCATACTGCCCCTGTAGCGATGGACGTGGGTGAACGGCTTGAGGCGAAGCAAAGCAGTGCGTGGGTGTGGTGTTAACCCGCGGCGGGTCTCGCGATGCTCCGGATGGCGAAGAAGGTATAAAGATTTCTATCAAACTTCCAGAAAAAGGATGGGGACTGAAATCGTCAGCGAGAGTAGATTAACCTCGCTACGAGGAACTTCGCGGAAACGAATCAATACGAGAACGAGTGGAGAGATGAAGATCTACAATCGGATTCTCACGCCGCAGAAGATTTCCCTTCTCGCACCTGGCTGATACGAGTTTCCGCCCGGGTCGGGTTCCGTGAAAGCGACATATTCCTTGTCCGCGATGTTCCGAACGTGAACACTGAACTCACCGCCAAAACCCGCAGCGTGCCAGGCATATCGTATGCGACCGTGCAAAAGCGTATATCCTTCAGCAGCTTCAGATTCAATATTCGCCCCATCGATGTAAGTCTTGCTGAGAGTTTCAGTACTGAGACCGATGACAAGCTCCGGCGTGAGATTGTACCGAACATCAAGAGCAAGTTGATGCTGCGGGGAATTGGGCAGCCAGCGGCCATCGACAATGAATTTCAGAATTGCCGGATCATCCATCATGATTCGCACAGGCGAGGAATTCGTATATCTGAAGTCCGAGTAGGTGTACGCTGCCTGAAGATCGACTGATTGGATTGGAGAGTACTTTGTGTAGAGCTCCAAACCGAATCTTCGGCTTGAGCCGGCGTTTCGGTAAAACGTCTCCTGGTTGCGGAGCGGATCCGGGATTCGGTACCGATCGAAATCATTCTCTGTCGTCAAGTAAAAGCCGGTGATTTCATACTGAAGGAGGTTGTTCAGACTCCCTCGCGATCCTAACTCATAGCTGTTTGAGGTCGCGTACGTCAGGTGGGTGTTGAAGCCTCCGAAATGGTCAGGATTCTGAGCCAACTCTTCTGTGGCTGGCGGCAAGAAGCCCTGTCCCCAACTGGCATAGAAGGTCAAATCTTCGTGCGGAGAAAACGTCAGTCCAATCCGTCCTGTCGTCTTTGAAAAATCGGCATCGCCGGAGAGGTCGTAAGGATTCCTGAGCAGATCGTCGATCTCGTTTTGAATATTGTCATACCGCAGGCACGCCATGACCCCCCAATTCTTTCCAATGCTGAGCTTGTCAATGATAAACAGTCCCACTCCACTCTGCTTGATTTGCTCCTTCGATCGAATCGTGTCTCCTTCAACCGCGTGGAGGTTGTCAAGCCGGCGTTCATCAATCGTTTGCCACTGTACGTCCGTTCCAATGCTCACCGTATTCCTGATGAATTGTTCGGCCTCTCCGGATCGGAGACTATACTGGAGAGAAGCACCGGGAGTCATGATCGTTCTGTGGGTAAAGGTTCTATTGTTGGCCTCCGTAAACAACGATCGCTTGACATACCCGTTGAATTGAACCTCGTGGGTGTCATCGAATCTGATGGATCCTGTCAGTCCATACGTCACACGATTCGTCTCAAGATATTCATTGAACGGGATCGCGTCGGGATTTGCTTGCCTGGCATTCTGACGGTACTGGAGAAGATTGATACCCTCGGGGTTTTCATGGTAGAAATCCGTCCAAGAGAGCAGCGGCGTGAGCTGAAGAGAACTGCTCGGGGTGTACGTCGCTTTGACGTAGGCGTTGCTTCCCCAGAAATGGGTGTGGTCTCTGTACCCATCCCCCATCGTCCTGGAGAATGAAACCCGATAGTTGATGGTGTTGAGGTTGCCGCCAAATTGCCCGAATCCTTTCCAGAAGTTGTTAGAGCCAACCGTCCCGGATGCTTCGCCGAAGAGAGGCGCGTTCGGAGAGTGTTGAGTGAGAATATGAATGATTCCTCCGGAGGCACTTCCTCCGTAGATCGAAGCCGCTGGTCCTCGGAGAACCTCGATACGGTCCACGGTATTGTAATCAACATCAAAAAAATCCGGTGCAAACCCCGTGGGATCATTCATTGGTATGCCGTCGAGCAGGAGTTTGATTCCCCGGATTCCTCGCTCGGTGAGAATGCCCTGTCCCCGAATGGAGAGATGGACTCTGCTCCCGTTCGCCTGATTGTCGATCTTCACCCCGGGAACGAGTTTCAAGGCCTCGTCGATTGCAATGGAACGTGGAAGTTCGCGGATGATCTCTCTACCGACTATGCTGGTGGAAAAAGGTATTTCCTTCAGGGGGATAATCATCCGTGAGGCAGTGACGACAACTTCAGTTGGATATCTGTACTCCAGGGTGTCTTTCTGCTCAATTTGAGCTTGCATTCGTCCAGCGCCGACGAATATCGCCAGCGAAACCAATCCTATCGTTTTCATGAGAGTTGATCCTAATGACCGAAGGAGTTTCCCAGTGTCTGACGGTTAGGAGTTTTCACTACAAATTCCCTGACGTGTCTTTGCAGGTAACGGAAGGGGTATTTCTTCGCCTCGAAGGTAGCAGCGTTTACGGTGAAAATCAACACTGCTTGGTGGTTGGAGGTGGATGGGAAGCAGGAGTTCAGAATTGTGCGTCTGCTCCAGAGCTCTCGTTTTCGACATCACAGCTATTGCAGCGAAATGATCCGACATACCGCAGAGGAGAATCAGCACGGAACAAACTCTCGGGAGGGGCCCAGAAAAGAGAAATCAGAATGAAGAAGGTAGAATTGAAAAGAAAGAACGTGGGAGTCAGGATGAAGGGTTCAGGAGAAACCCCGACTCAAAACCCTGAACCTTGAACTCGGAACTCTAAACTGAAAACTTTGAACTTACTTCATCCTTTCAGCCAACTCCTCCAGGAACTCCTTGACCTCAGTTATGTCGGCGCGAATCTCTTCATCCTGGATTTTCTTTTTCGGAGGAACGCTCAGAAGCTCCAGCTGCTCGGCACTATCGGACTCAGGAATGTACTCCTCAAGAACCCGTTTTGCCCCTTCGATGGTATACCGTTCATCCCGCAGCAGCTTCTTGATGTAGAGAATAAGCTTAATATCCTTGTTGGTGTAAATCCTGTTCCCCGCGCGGTTCTTCGCCGGCTTCAGCTGCGGAAATTCCGACTCCCAGTAGCGCAGCACGTACTGCTCGAGGCCTGTGATCGTACTGACCTCGCTGATGGAGTAGTAGAGCTTCTTGATGCCGATGTGTTTCATAGGTCTAAACGGAGCAGTGAAGGGTGTACGTAGACGGTCTCCACACAAAGTAGAAAAAAATGCCTACAGTTGCAATCACCGTGCGAACCTTGGTGGATTGTCGCTTCTCTGTTCACTCATTCTTCTCAATGATGGCAAAGGCAACCACAGTATTTTCGGTGTGCGACAGGGAGAGATGGACGCGGCACTGCGCAAGCTGTGAGGCCACGTAATCGTGAAGAATGACCTTTGGTGCGCCCGTGGGCTCGTTGACCACCTCGACATCCCTCCAGCGAAACTTTCCACTCCAACCGGTTTCCATCGCCTTGCTCACCGCTTCCTTTGCGGCGAACCGAGCGGAGAAATGCTCGTGCGGTTTCTTCTTCGATTTACAGTAGGCAATCTCCGTGTCCGTGAACATCTTCTTGATGAGCGCCGGACCCCACGCCTCGAGGGCGATTTTCATTCTTTTCACATCAACAACATCGACGCCGACGCCTTGAATTGCTCCCATATTCATCCTCATCCTTTGCTTTCTTGCCGGACGATATCAATGAGCTGCGTGATGTCGTCAATGTCATAATCCGCATGTGAGTGCACGGTGCCAAAAGTATCTCCGTAGCGCGCGAAGACGGTCCTCATGCCCACCTGCGCTGCGCCAACGACATCGCGCTCGGCCCAATCCCCTATCATCAGCGACTCCTGCGGCTTCACTCCCAGTCGTTTCAGCGCCTCCACGAAAGGCTCCGGATTCGGCTTTCGCATATGTGTGTCATCGAAGGTCACAACCACATCAAACACATGGTGGAGATTGAGGTAACACAGGCGAAGCCATGCTTCACGACCGGGTGCATCGGACACGACGGCGAGCTTCAAGTTCATCTTCATCAGCTCAATGAGCGTCAGATAAACGTGTGGGTAGAGAACCAGCGCCGCTTCACGCGCGCGCCGGTAAGCAATGATCCCGGATGCAAGGATCTTGTGATTCACCTTGCTGAACTCGTCGAACAGAAGCTGATCGAAGACGTTTTGAAACTCGATGCCCCGTTCGGCATAGATCGCATCAATCCGCCGGCGGATTTCCTCCGCCGATAACTGCAACCCCGCATCGCGCATGGCATGGGTCGCGGCCTCAATTGCCTGGTTCTTCATGGCCATGAAGTCCACCAGCGTATTGTCGAGGTCGAAGACGACGGCCTTAATCATTGGTTGCTCAGGAGAAAGAATTCAGAATGTGCCTACATGTACCTCGGCCAACGAATCAGGCCCCCGAGGGGCACGGGAATATTAAGAAGAACTCTACGATCAAACAACTGTTACGGTGAGGCCGATAGGTTTGCCTCTTTGGAGGATCTACACCACTTTAACAACGACGATGGTCATATCATCGTGCTGCTTCGCCTTGCCGACAAATTGTTTCATCTCTGCAAAGACTCCATCCATGATCTCCGCTGCGGTGCCGTGAGCGTACTTCTGTACGGTTTGACACAGCCGTTCCTCACCAAACTCTTCCATTGTCTTGTTCATCGCCTCAGGAAAGCCATCGGTGTAGAAGACGAAGAGATCCCCCTTCTGGAATGAGATCTTCACTTCCTGTATGGCCTTGGAAAAAGTCTCTCCTTGGTCGAGTCCCAACGCAAGCCCCATCGGGTTGACGACCTGCACCTGCTGCGCTTGTGTCTTGCGCATAATCACCGGATTATGTCCGGCTCGGGACAATGTCAGGGTGTTCCCTCTCGTGTCGAACATACCGTACACCATACTGACAAACACCCCCCGGTCCACATTCTCGTAGAACAGCTTATTCACCTGCGTAAGCACTGCTGCAGGCGAGTCAGACACTTCTGCCAGCGCCCGAAGGAAGCCTTTCGTCAGCGTCATGAAGAATGCCGCTTGCGTCCCTTTGCCCGACACATCGCCGACGGCCACTCCGAGCCTCCCTTCCCCAAGATCGATGAAATCATAGTAATCCCCACCGACTTCCAGAGCAGGAGCACATCGGGAAGCAATATCCAGCTCGAACATCTTCGGATTGGCTTTCGGCAAGAAGCTCATCTGCACGCTGCGCGCGATTTCGAGCTCCTGCTGCAGGCGTTGGCGTTCCGTGATATGGCGGGAAAATGCCGGCATAATCGCATCGAAATCGGTGATCTCTTGCTTGTGCGACAACGTGGCAAGCGCGGCCAGGAGAAGAAACGCGAAGACGCCGACGACGACTGCCCCTGACACTGCATAGCTCGGGTTCCCAACGACAAACAACGACGCAGTTTCCTGCACAACGGAAAACGTGTACAAGGACAGGAACGCCGCCAAGGCATCATAGCGATAGAACGTCCAGACAGTCACGACGGCAACCACGGATTCGATGATGATTCCCGCAACCAATGGCGACAGATGCCCCTGGTCGGCCACACCCATGATCAACGCCCCGAGGGCAATCAGGAGAACCGGTGATTCAACGCGCTTGCGCAGGGCGGAGACAACAAAGAGAATGAGGACAGTGAACTTGAAAGCATTGGTCGTCAATCCATGCCCGAGTGCATAGAGAAATGGCACCGGCACACTGAAGATCTGAATCACCGGCTCTTCGCTCTGGGTAATCCACAAGCCGAGCGACTTGTCCGCCAGGAGGGCAAGTACGAGCCAGAGGGCGAAACTCGCGACCCCGATGGCGATTCCTCTGACAACACTCTCACCGACACGAGAATGGACGATGTGTCCATTCGACAGCAGATCGAGCGAAATGAATTTCTCCTTCCACACCTCGCGGGTGATCGACTCACTTACCGCCCAGACAAGAATGAGAGCACCACCGAAAAAGGGGGGCACGAGGATCAGGGGCAAGAGCATTTCCCACCCCACCTGCCCCTGCATGCTCAGGTAGATCTCGAGGTCGAAGACAACAGCAGTGGTGATTCCTGCGATCATTGCGAGGCGAAAACCAAGCTCAAAGGAACGGAAGCGTCTGAAAGCCGCAACCACCATTCCGATAATGGCAAAAGCGTAGATGATAACAATCGCAATCTTCAGCACCGATTCGGTCTCGGATTTGAGGAACTGTTCCGGTATCGTCGCTTTCGCCTCGAATTTTGAGATCAGGTTGCCTGCGACCGAGATTTTCGCTTGAACAGGATTCCCCAATTCCGGCGATGTGGTGCTCCACGCGAATTCATAATCCACGCGTCGCGGTTGCTCAATCCTCTTTTCCGATTGAACGCCAGCGGTGTCACTGAGAAAGCCTCCGATGCTAGTGTACTTCACCATAAACGATCTCGCCAGGCGCTCAGCCTCTTCATGTGACATGCGAGGGAGCGCTAGGCTATCGGGAAGCTTCCGCTCGAGCTGCAGAAGGTTTCCGCGGGTATCAAGGCCAAGGTACACCTCGCCCTTGAGCATGCTGGCGACCTTCTCAGCCTGTTTCGATGCGTCCCCCTCGTTGCCTGTGCTTACTGTGAGATCGACTTTCTCCGGTTTCTTCCAACTGACTTCCCAGAAGTAGCCCGCCACCTTGTCTCGTAACAATTCATTCGAGCGCTCGATGCCGAAGAGTTGTTGTGTCTGGCGCAGCAGACCGCGGTCGTACTTCAAATGGGCCTCAGCTCTCAGCCCGGTCACATCCACTCCAAGATCGGCCAGAATTCGTGCTGATTCCGTACGAATTCCATCACCATCTAACGGCAAGCGAAGACCGGCGGCGGGGTGATACGATGGAAAGGTCTCGATGATAACGAATGCAGCGAGAATAAGAAGGGCAAGGAACGGAGAAAGCTGTTTCAGTTTATCCATATCCACCTCGTGACTGATGAGGGGCGCTCCTGCTGTCATCAAGTCAAAGTGTTCCTGGTCTCGAGCTTCTGCGGAACAGCAAGATAGGTGATCACCTTCTGACGATCGCGCGCGTTACCGGAAGCTCACGATCGCGATGATGCCGAACAAGATGATAAGAAGCCCGGAGATCCTATTGATCCATCCGAGTCCGGTGGAATTGATCTTCTTCCGGAACAGGGTAACACCGTAGCTCAAAGTGAAGAACCACAGAGCCGACCCCAGGAACACACCTGAGACAAGCGTCGCAGCGGAACCATAGCCGAGGTTCCCGTTTCTCAGGCCAAGGGCTGCGAACACTCCAAGGAACGCGAAGATGGTAAGCGGATTTGTCAGCGTGAGCAGCAACGTGGAAACATAGGTGCCGAGAAGCCCTCGTCCGTTTGCCTGCGGCATCTCCTCAACCGGATGCGTGAGGAATGTCTTAATTCCGAGGTACAGAAGAAACGCACCGCCGATCAACCGCAACCACATGTGCTGGGTAACGAGAAGGTCCGAGATAAACGTCAACCCCAGAGCGGCAACACATCCATACATCGCATCAGCAGTCGCAGCCCCAAAACCGATGATCATGCCGGGGAGGTGACCCCGAGTAATCGTTTTGCGGATGCACAGAATGCCGACCGGACCTATCGGCAACGCCAGCGCAAAGCCGATGATGATCCCTTTCAAGAGTAGAACATATTCCACGCGCGTTTCGTCAGGATGGTGTTCGAAGGATCATTTACCCCTTCATTCGGGCGAGGGGTGAAGGTTCACGGGCTGCCGATGGTTCGCAGGCTGTGATATGACATGAACTGATCACGTCAACGGCAGGCATACTTGGTGGATGACATGCTATGTCCGCGCGAGTCGAGCGAGCTCGTCTTCGATGAATTCACGGATTGCGGGCTTAAGGTAGTTTTCTTCGATGCCGATTTCTGCCAACCCTTGAGCGAGCACCGAAGCTTTTTTGGAAAGAGGGAGTTTCTTGTTGACAACGATGAGGCGCTCCGCCCGAAGCACGCAGAAGCCCCCCTCAAAGTCACCCTTCTCATATCGAACGGTGATGCCGGAGTTTGCGGCTAAGGATTCAAGTTCTTTGACGATTTGCTCTTGAGTCATTTCTTGTTCGGGAAACCCTGTTCACTCATCGCGCATGATGAGAACATATGGGATTTTGGCTTGACTTTCAAGTCACAGATCTCTTGCGCAAACGATGCGCCACCGATTGCCACCACACCTCGAGTTTGTCTCCACTCCAGATCGTAAACCACGCCAACAGCCCACCCGCGACCAAATCAACAACGTAGTGGTATCGCAGATAGACCGTTCCGATGATGAGAAGCGTTCCGAGAACCGTCAGCAGCCATCGTGCTTTCAGTCTGTATCGGAATGCGAGAGCCATCACGACGATTGTCAGCTGCGTGTGTCCACTTGGGAAGACATCGCGCTGAACTATCTCGATTGGATTGGGATGGTTCTTCGGAATCGATTCACCCACGTTGATGATTTCCCTAAGGATGTTCGTGAGAAAAATTCCGGGAAGATCCCTATTGATCGATGAGAAATTATGGAGCGTGAACCGAGGTCCCACGCCGGGCAGCGAAAAATAGCCGATGTAGGAGAGGTAGAAACCGTAGACAATGAGGAACGCCGCTTTGTCGAATTCCCCTGTAGCATAGCGGCGATAGATCTCAACGCCGAGGATAATGAAGAGAATATAGTAGGAGAAGTATGCGATCTGCAGAATTTCAGTGATCACCGGATGCGCGTACCGCGCCAGCCACTCGGTGGGGTTGACCCCGAACACCCAACGGTCGATAGAGATAAAGAGCTGATCGTAGTCCATAGGGTGAATAGGATGCACCATCACATACAGCACTTTGAAGGTGAAAAGGATGATCGCATAGCAGTACCACCGATGCAGTCCGACGAGCAGCTTCGTCTTCTTGTGTTCTGCGAGCCACGCGAGTATAGAGATAACCACGATGACAGCGAGATTGATCACCACTACTGTGGACCATTGCGAGACACGGGAGGAGAACACCAGCGCAAGGATGGTAAGAAACAGCAGGAACGAGATCGAAACAAAGTCACCCGGCGAGAGAAGAGAGATGAGTTTTCGGAATTTCATCGAAGGGGGCCAGACGGTGACAGGTGGTGGGGGTCAGAGCCAGTGCAGGAGCGATGTGGCAATCGTCAGAAAAATGGTGATTCCGACAACGTCCTGGAAGGCGGTTTCAAACGGACCGGCTGTTATTGCCGGGTCAAACCCGAGTCGCTTGGAGATCATGGGAACGCTTGTCCCCACAAAGCCCGAAATGTTGATGGAGATGAACATCGAGAACCCTACTACCACGCCGAACAATGCCCCTCCATGCCAGATGGCCCCGATAGCACCGATGACAACCCCGCAGGCGGAGCCGATGATAAGCGTCGTCTGGAATTGACGCACAATCGGTTTCCACCACCGATTCAGATCAACATGACCCGTTGCGAGGCCGCGCACAATAATCGCAGCCGACTGCAAGCCGGTATTTCCGGAGATTGCAGATATGATGGGCATAAACGAGGCCAGGAGGATGATCTTCGACAATGTCGCGTCGAAAAAGTGAATGACCACCCCTGCCAGAAACTCGATACTCAACGTCGTAAGCACCCAAGGGAGACGGAGAAGGGCAATTTTGGCTGGCGAATGACGTTCCAGCTCATCGGCGTCGGAACCAACCATCCGCGCAACGTCCTCCTCGTGCTCTTCTTCCATGACGTCAACAACGTCATCGACGGTGATGCGACCGAGCAGCTTTCCTGCCTTGTCCGTTACCGGCAAGGAGACGATATCGTACTTCTTGAAGATTTGTGCAACCTGTTCCTGATCGACATCCGTCGTCACGCTGATGACTTCGGCGTTCATCAGTTTGTACATCCGCCGGTTCGGTGTGTTGACGAGAAGATCCTGCAGCGGGACGGCGCCGAGAAGCACCCCGTTCTCATCAAGCACGTACACCGTGTGGATGTTCTTGTGCTCCTTGGCCATCTTTCGCACAACCCGGATGGCCTGCTTCACCGTGTCCCTTGCATTAACAACGGCCACCTCCTTCGCCATGATGCCGCCCGCGGTGTTCTCATCATAGCGCAGCAGTTCTTGCACTTCGGAGGAATCCTCAACGTTCATCGTCTCGAGGACTTCCTCTGCCTTCTCCTCCGGCAGCTCGCCAACGATGTCCGCCGCATCGTCCGATTCCATTTCGCCCACAAGTTCCGTGAGCTTCGGCTGGGACATGGTCTGAAGCAGATGCTCGCGATGCGTCTCATCAAGCTCGAGGATGACCTCACTGGCTGTCTCCATCGGGATCAGCTTGAAGATGTACTCCGCTTCTGATGTGTCAACACGATTGATGATGTGCGCGATATCGGGGGGATAGAGATCCTGCAGGATATTCAGGATCAAGAAATCCGATCGAGATCGGACAAGATCCTCGAGATCATCCATCAACTCATCATCAACCTCAATGAGGTGGCGAGGTTGAGTTGGTGCCTGTTCAATGTCCTTCTCTTCGTCAACCATGGGTGATGGATTGGAAGTGTTACGTGAAGACTCGAGACCCTGGTATTCGATTTTCGCCGTTCGAATCTGTAGGATCTAAAGTTTCGTGCTCAGGCTTTTTCCCCCAAGGATTTGTGAAGTGGTTCCAATTTCTTTGCCAGCATCAAGAACTCTTCTAGGGAAAGGCTCTCCGGCCTCCTGCTTAGGTCAAACGCAATTCGGTCCAACTGCTGGTCCGCAAAGCCGATGTAGCGCAGGCCGTTGCGGAGGGTTTTCCGGCGTTTGCCGAATGTTCCGCGAACAATCGTTTTGAACAGGGTCTCGTTGAAATCAGGCAGTTCCCGTTTGAACAACAATCGCACGACGGCAGAATCGACGTTTGGTTTTGGATAGAACGAATTCCGAGAAACCTTGAACAACAATTCCGGCCGCGAATACAACTGGACAGAGACGGCAAGAATTCCATAGTCCTTCGTACGCGGCTGCGCGACGAAGCGATGCGCAACTTCGAGTTGCACCATCAGCGTCGCGTCTTCGACAGCGTCGTGGTTGTCAAAGAGCCAGAAAAGAATGTCGCTGGTGATGTTGTAGGGGATGTTACCAACGACTCGGAGACGACTCTTGAACTCCTCCGAGAGGCTCCTGAGCGACACATCGAGAACGTCCGAGTGAATCAGCCTGACGTCATCCTTGAGCGTCTCCCTCAGAACTGCAATCGCCCGTTCATCAACCTCGATCGCAGCGACGGTGGTCGTCTGAGCGCAGAGGTACTTCGTGAGTGCGCCCTGGCCGGGGCCAATCTCGACCACCACATCGCTCGGCCGAAGATGGAGGCTCTCCACGATCTTGCGAGCGACATTCGCATCGCGGAGAAAATTCTGGCCAAGGGATTTCTTTGGGGCGAGCATTCGACGACGCCAATATAATCATCGAAGCGTGGAATATCAATGAAACGGGAACGAAAATCCGTCGGAACCGTTGCTGCACTCCCGTTGCATTTCGGACGAATTTCGATTACTTTGACGCCGGTTGATCTCACACATTCATGGCAAAACCAAGAGATAAGAAGACAGCGGCACTAGCTCGCCCCCGGCGAGCGGCAGAAACTCCGTTCGTTTCCCTCGTCATCCCCCTGTACAATGAAGACAAGTCCCTGGTCGAACTGTACGACGAAATCGTTGCCATCATGGCAAAAGCGGGCAAATCCTTCGAGGCTGTCTTCGTGGACGACGGGAGCACCGACGGCTCCTTCGCTGTTCTGGAAAAACTCCACAAAAGGGACCCGCGGGTGAAGGCTGTCCGTTTCCGCAGGAACTTCGGCAAATCGGCTGCACTCTCAGTCGGTTTCAAGGAGGCTCGTGGGGAATATGTGGTAACGGTGGATGCAGACCTTCAGGACGACCCAGCAGAAATCCCCGGGCTTATCGAAGAGATGGGCGACTCGTACGATCTCATCTCCGGGTGGAAGAAGAAACGGCACGATCCGATCTCCAAGACCGTCCCATCGCGATTGGCCAACTTCGTCACCGCGAGGATGACCGGAATTTCCCTTCACGATATGAACTGCGGGCTGAAGGCGTACCGAAAAGAAGTTGTGAAGGAAATCAGCGTGTACGGCGAGCTGCACCGCTACATTCCTGTGCTCGCTCATTGGGCCGGTTATCGTGTCGGCGAGAAAGTGGTTCACCACCGCCCACGAAGATATGGGCGCACGAAATTCGGCATCAGCAGATTCTTTCGGGGTTTCCTTGATCTTCTGACCGTCCTCTTCACGACACGATACATACGGCGGCCGCTTCACCTGTTCGGAGTATGGGGCATGATATCGTTTGTCATCGGCGTGTTCATCGACGGATACCTCTCTGTTGAGTGGTTTCTCGGAAGGACCTCTCTCAGCAACCGGCCGCTTTTCCTCCTTGGCTTTCTCTTCATTATCATCGGCATTCAGTTCGTCTCGCTCGGCCTGTTGGGGGAAATGATCAACCGCCAACAGCAAGATGAGACAAGTTACTCGATTCGCGAAATCCTTAAATAGCACGGGCATCAACAAGACGTGATTCCGCTCAAGACTGACTGCCGATTCTTTCGAGGTGATATCCCTTGTAAGCCGCACAAAGAATTTGGCGTTCACTGCACGGACGAAGCAGGAACTGCCTGCGCGCACTACGACCCCATCGACAAGAAGATCCTCATTATCAAGCTCGGCGCCATCGGTGATGTTATCCGTACCACGCCGCTTCTCCACAAGCTCAAAGCGGTTCACCCGCACGCCAAGATCTTCTGGCTCACGCTCTCACCTGAGATACTTCCCTCCGTTGTTGACGAGCCCCTTGATTTCTCGCTGAAAAACATTGTTGCCCTCCGCTCCATGCACTTCGACCTCCTGTTTAATCTCGACAAGGATCAGGAAGCGTGCGCACTTTGCGAGCAGATCCCCGCTACGACGAAGAAAGGGTTCATTCTCAGGAATGGGGTGATCACTCCAATTGATACAACAGCCGAGGCAAAGTATCTCACAGGCATTTTTGACGACGTCAGCAAAGCAAACAGGAAGAATTATCTTGAGGAGATCTTCGAAATCTGCGGCTTTGCCTTCAACGGCGAGCGATATATTCTGGAACGCCGAGCGTCGGAGGGAGCGACCTGGAAGATCAACAAGCGCAGGAAAGTCATTGGGTTGAATACAGGCTGCGGCGGACGATGGACTTCACGTCTCTGGAATGACCGGAACTGGACTGCGCTCGCACGAGCACTGAAGAAGAAGAGATTTGAGGTCGTCCTGCTCGGCGGCGAACAGGAGCACAAGAAGAATCAGCGGCTTGCGCACTCATCGAAAGCAAAATACTTCGGACACTACCCTCTCCATCAGTTCATTCACTTGGTCGACCAGTGCGATCTGGTCGTCACGTCCGTGACGATGGCCATGCACATCACCATCGGACTGGGCAAGAAGATTGTTCTCTTCAACAACATCTTCAACAAGCATGAGTTTGAGCTGTACGGACAAGGCGTCGTCCTTGAACCCGATAAGCCGTGCACATGCTTCTATCAAGCCACCTGCACGAATCCGCAGTACCGATGTATGGACTATCTCCCCGTCCATCGAGTTGTTGATGCATGTGAGCAGCTTCTGCGATCTTAGCTTGCTTGTGTTCTCACCCGGAGTGCAGCCGTGAGCACCTGCCCGCTGTGCAAACACGAACGGTCCCGCAATTTCCCGATCTACTATGAGTTCAACCGGAAGCGGTTTCAGGCGAGACAATGTCCCGGCTGCACTTTTGTCTTCATCGATCCGCGACCAGCTGTAGACGAGCTCAAGCTCTTGTACAGCGACGAGTACTTCCTCCACGACGGCGCAGATTTCGGTGCACATTCGCCCACCGACTACGAGACCGCAGCAATCAAGGGCTCGGTGAAGTTCCCGGAGATCCTTGGCTCGATTAAGAAGTTCAAGCCATCGGGAGAGTTCTTTGAAGTCGGCTGCGGAATGGGATACTTCTTGGACTATGCGCGCAAGGAAGGGTACGCCGTCAGTGGTATCGAATACGCCGAGCTCGGTGCGCACACCTGCAGAGAAAAATTCGGCCTGAACGTGAGGCGAAGCTCGTTTGAGGAGTTCCCCGAACAACCTGACCATTATGACGTGATTTTCATGGGAGATGTCCTCGAACATCTCATCGAGCCATTGGAGATGCTCAAGAAGGCTTACACAATGCTGCGCTCCTCGGGCGTTGTGGCCGTCGAGGTGCCGTCGATGTTCAACAGTATCACGGGCCGGATGGCAGTTGCAGGATTTCGGATGCTCGGCATACAGAAGAACATGCCGATGCCGCCGTATCACGTGAATGAGTTTACGCCGAAAACCTTGCGTGCAATTATTGAACAAGCTGGATTCAAGCAGGCTGTGATTGTACAAAGGATCAAACCCCCAGTGAGCGTTACCCTTCGGGGTACTATTCTCGAGAAAGCCATCAAGAAGATTCTTCAGTACCCAAACTACATGGTTACGAAGTCGCTTGGAATATTTGGCGATCGACTTCTCGGCCTAGGAATCAAATAGCGCAGCATGGCAAGGTCACCCAAACAACATAACATCCCTCAGACCTCGCTCTTTCCCTTTTTCACTGATGTGGTCAGCCATCCGTATGCAGGACTTGGGATCGCCTCACTTTATTTCCTCGTCATGCTGTGGATCAGTCTGAAGTATCACATCGTCGGCGATTATGGCGTCGAGACCGATTTCTACTGGAGCTACGTTCCTCAGGCTCGGCACATCCTCGAAGGCACAATACCGATCGAAGATTTTCACGGACCGATCTACCCGATGGTCCTCGCACTGATCTCACTGGTGACGAAAGATTTGTTCCATGCCGGCGTCGTTCTCTCAACGCTGGCTGCTGCGGCCTCCCTGTTCCTTATCTTCGAGCTTTTGAAGAAGCTCTTCCGGTCCGACATTGCGTTAGTCGGAACGCTGATCGTCGCGGTCAACACCACGTTCGTGCAATATTCGTACACAGCCGGCACGGATATGCTTTTCATGGCTCTTGTGGCTGCTTCGACGTTTTTTCTCCTCCGCAGCGAACAGGTGCTTGCGCCCAACATCATCATTTCGGCAATCATAGCAGCGACTGCTTATCTCACCCGTTACAATGGCATCTTCGGCGCTGTCGCAGCACCGCTGGCAATCATACTTGCCAATCCCTTCCAGCTCGCGATGAGAGAGCGATTCAAGACGGCCGCCCTTTTCCTCGGCGCGTTCCTCATGACAATTGCTCCGTGGGGAATCTACTGCCTTGTCGAGAAGGGAAGCTTCCTGTACAACCGCAATTACCTGAATATTGCTTATGAGATGTTCGCGAAGGGGAAGATGCCCTGGGATCAGAACTGGAGCGTCGAGGCGCAGAAATTCACCTCGCTCACCCAAGTGATCTTTGCAGATCCCGGACTCTTCGTGTCCACTCTGGTGCGGAATCTCTTTGATCATCTGCTGAGCGATTTGGGCAAGCTGCTCGGGTGGTACGTTGGCGCATTTTCGCTGTTTGGGATCGTCTTGTTCATCAAAGAAAAGCCGAACGCGCGGGTCCTGGCTTACTTCATTGTTGGCGTGTGTTTCTTTGGCGTCCTGTTGCTCGTTTTCTACGGCGAGCGATTTTCCTTGTATCTGCTTCCGATCTATGTTCT
>Ga0315284_10000143_pt1 | contig 97150 bp, 88 predicted proteins | sample YL17G09_16_MG_FD_203696 | JGI IMG/M metagenome (GOLD analysis project Ga0315284, IMG submission 203696) | Sediment microbial communities from Yellowstone Lake, YNP, Wyoming, USA - YL17G09_16 | ecosystem: Environmental > Aquatic > Freshwater > Lake > Sediment | place: USA: Wyoming | collected... | reverse complement strand
GTATTCTGGTGTGGCAATAGGAGGGGTGAGAATCCCGGGACTTTCCGGGACGGAAAGTTGCAAGTACTGTTGCTACAAGGGGTAATGAAAACACTGAAAAGTGGGAAAATCCGGTACATTGTGCCACATTTGTGCCAAAAATCCCGGAAAGTCCCACAAAAAGGCGCGCTGTTTCGGAACGGAATGGGGGCAAACGCGTATTCTACGAGCCGGGGCGAACTGAGTTTGTGGACCGGGTCCATTCTACGAGGTGGGCGACCCTTCGGGATCGGGGGTCAGACCCCTCCCGTCCCCCGACATTCCTCACTATTCTTATAAATGAAAGGTCGGGGTCCTCTTTGGCGTCTGACCCCCTCGCCGGCTCAGGCGCTTCGGGCCGTGAGCAGGGCGGGGGCGGTGATGCCAGCCCTGGCGAGGCGCGCGAGCAGCAGGCGCTTGGCCCCGAAGGAGAGGTTCTTCACCGACCGGATGCTCAGTTCCAGGAATGATGCGATGTCCTCGTAGCGCATGTCTTCGAGGTATTTCATTATGATGACGGTGCGGTGCCGCTCGGGGAGGGACTGGATGTGGGCGTAAACGACTTCGTCCTGTTCGCGCTCTTGGGCGCGCGCCGAGGCATCGGGCGCGAATTGGACGAGGTGTTCCGCGGAGGCGTTGTGCGCTGCGACGCGGCGCTTTCTGTCGCGAAGGAGGTTTTTGCTCAGGCCGCTTACGATGCGCTTGAGCCAGCAGACGAACTTTGCGCGGTCGCGGAGGTCCGGCAGCATTTCGAACGCCATGACGAAGGAGTCCTGCGTGATGTCGCGGGCGTCTTCGTGGTTTCCCAAAATCGAGAGCGCCACGGCGAATGCGGCGTCGGAAAAGCGGTTTACGATTTCGCCGTAGGCTTTAGTGTCGCCCTTTTCAACCACTCTGGCAATCAGGGCGGTGAGATCGTGGTTCATGGCGGCTCCGATATTATGCGATTAACGGTCAGGAGGGCTTCGCGGCCCTCTATCAGATAAGACACTTGAGGCTGGGCAATCTGCTAAGAAATCTTGGCGGGAAATAGAAAAAATTGCAGAAAAAGTGAGATGGCCCCTTTGCTGCGCTTCAGTCTATGCAAACAAAGGGGTTAGGGTTTTATGTGGCGGATTGGGCCAGTGGGAACGGTCGGCAACAGAGAAGGCTGCTTAACTCCAAGAATTAACAGAAGATATGGCTCCCCTCTCTTCTTTCGGGAGATAGAAGACTGCTACCTCCCTTCGCTTGCCAGCCTGTCCAGCAAGGCTCGCTTATCGTCGGCGGTGAAGCGGTAAGGACGCAGGGCGGATTTCAGCCTTCTCGTCAACGCCCCCATCTCGACGAATTCCTTATAGCATTCACCGCAGAAGACGATATGATTTTCCACCGCTTGTTTTTCCTCATAACCGAGTTCATTGTCATGATACTCGGAAATGAGTCTTCGCATTTGCCAGCAACTCATGTTGGACTATCTCCTCGGCGGTTAGTTACGGTTACACATTCCCCCAGTACCCCCCTTACTTGAGCGAACTGCTCCGTAGCCACCGTAGCGGTCCTAATATTATAGACACGCCATGTAGGGGAAAAGTTGCGGAAATTCCTGCAAAATATGGCTTAAAGGGCGTCTTGCGGCGGCGTTTTTGGGCTTTGCCGGGATTTTGCTTGGCAGAACCCCTTTACTATGCCAGAATGATGCGTAAGGGAACTTCACTCCCTCACGTTATCGGCTTTCAGGTGCGCAGAAATGAAACTTGCTTTCAGCACTAATGCCTTCACATCTTACAGCCTGACTGACGCCATCAAGGCCATCGCCGCCGCTGGCTACGGCGGCGTGGAGATAATGGCCGACGCGCCGCATGCCTATCCGCCCGACATGACGCCGGAGAAAATCGCCGAAACACGCCGCGCCATTGCAGCAAGCCGCGTGGAGATCTCCAATATCAATGCCTTCATGCTCAAGGCGATCGGCGACATCTGGCATCCATCGTGGATAGAACAGGACAGGGCGAAGCGCCAGCAGCGCCTGCGACACACTATTGATTCGCTCAAACTCGCCCAAGCCCTTGGGGCGCGGAGCGTCAGCACGGAGCCGGGCGGGCCGCTTGACGGTGGGGACAAGGAGACCGCGCGGAAGTGGTTCGACGAGGGCATCCTGCACGCGCTTGACGCCGCGGAACACTGCTGCGTGAAACTGCTCATTGAGCCGGAGCCGGGCCTTTTCATAGAAAGCGTGGAGCAGGTGGAGGAATTCTTCATGCGGTTCCGCTCACCGTGGCTGGGGCTGAATTTCGACGTGGGGCATTTCTTCTGCGTTGGCGCGGACCTTCGCCGCGCGATAAGGCGCCTGGCGCCGGACATCAGCCACGTCCATATAGAGGACATCGGCGCGGACAGGCGGCACCACCATCTCATCCCCGGCAAGGGCGCGATAGATTTCGGCGAGGTTTTCGACGCGCTCCGCTCCGCCGGTTACGACGGCTGGGTGACCGTGGAACTCTATACCGAGGCAGCGAATCCGGTGGAGGCCGCGACTGCCGCCCTCAAACACCTCAAGCGTTTTCTGAAATGAGGAAATGCGGGGCTTCAGGTTCCGAGGATAACTTGCGCTACAGCCTGCTGGGAGGCGGGGCAGTCGCCGTAGGGGCAGATGAAGTTGCGCGCCTCCCTCAGATCGCGGCGGATGTAAGGGCTGCCGAAGGAGACGACGATTAGGTTCTTCCGCCTGGCGATTCTTGCGAGGAGGTTTTTCAGCGGCGCGCTCACACGTGTGCCGTTGCTCCAGGCTGCGGCGACAGGGTAGAGGGCGGCTATCACATTTTCCGCGCCTTCGATTTCCTTCAGGGCTGATGCTGTTTCCGTCTCTGTCGGCGCGGGGCTGATCCTGCGGATGCCGACGGCCGGGGCGAGGAGTTTGAGCGACGCGGCGAAGGGGTTGAAGTCGAGCACCCTGTCCGGCATTGCGAGCAGGGCCGCGCATTTCGCGGGATTTTGGAGGGGCAGTTTCGCCGCGCAGTCAACGAACATCCCTTCTCGCGCGGTTTTCAGCGCGAACGCGCTGCATTGCGCGTTGAGGTCTTTCGGAGGGGCGGCGGGCTTTTCCGCCAGCCACTTTTTCGCCGCGAGAACGCGCGAGCATGATTCCTCAATGCGCCGCCGGTCAATCCTGCCCTGCTGGGCCATTTCCACGATTCGCCCGTGGGCGTATAACGGGTCTTCCGGCATGAGCAGGATGTCGCAGCCGGCCTCGATTGCGCGGGCGAAGATTTCTTCCTGCGGCCAGCGTTGCTTAACGGCGTCCATTATCAGGGCGTCGGTCACGACAAGTCCGTCGAAGCCGAGTTGATTGCGCAGGAGTGTGGTGATGATGTTCTTGGACATCGTGGCGGGAACGCCGGTCGAATCGAGCGCGGGGACGGCGAGGTGGCCGGTCATGATTGCCCGCACGCCCGCTTTTATCGTACTGACGAAAGGCGGCAGTTCAACCCTGTCCAACTGCTCGCGCGATTTCCGGATGACGGGGAGGTCGGAGTGCGAGTCCGCCTCCGTGTCGCCGTGGCCGGGGAAGTGCTTGGCGGTGGCGAGGCATCCGGCGTCCTGGCATCCCGCGACGAATTCCGCCGCGAAGTCGGCTGCGGTTTGCGGGTCTTTGCCGTAGGAGCGCGTGCAGATGATTGGGTTGAGCGGATTGGAGTTCACGTCGGCGACCGGCGCGAATACGAAATTGATTCCGGCCATTCGCGCGGAGAGGGCGGTGAGCCTTCCTGCTTCACGCGCAAGGGCTGGCTGGCCCGTGCGGCCGAGCGCCATGTTGGCCGGGAAGATTGCGCCGTCGGCGAGGTGCACGCCCGGCCCCGCCTCGAGGTCCGCCGCGAAGAGCAGGGACAGGCTGCTGATTTCCTGCAGGGCGCCCGTCAGGCGCATCGCGTCGTGGGCGGAGGTGTGGAAGAGCGCAAAGCCGCCGACGCCGCATTCGTACGCGAGGCGGGCCGCCCACTGGAAGAGTGGCGAGGATTCGTTGTATCCTATTCCCGCGATGGCGGGCATGAGGAGTTGGCCGACCTGCGCTTCGAGCGGGAGGCCGGCGGGGTTGGGCGAGTTCACGGCAGTTCCCCCGTGCTGACTTCGATGAAGCGGGCGGGTTTGTCGATTTTTTCGATTTTCGCCACGCAGAACGGCCGGGTGACGACCTGCGCGACCGGCGCATCGGGTGCGGGCTTGTGCTTGACTATCTGGACTTCAATCCTGTCGGCGTATTCGGTTACCTCGATGATGTCGATGAAGTAACCCGCGGTGGGTTGTTCGTCCATGAAGACGGCGATGACCATTTCCTTTGAGAAGTCCACGTCCGGCAGAATAGGACGTGGAAACTGCTCGTGGTAGATTTCCTGCCAGGTTTTCGCGAACTCCGCGGGGTCGGTTATCACCATGTTTTTCGCGGTCGTGAAAGTGGATTGGACGTCGCTGAATTTTGCGCCCTGGGGAACGGTGATTGTCCGCGGGGTGAAAGCGGGTTTGGAGTCGGCCGGCTGCGCGGCGGGCGGCTGGCCGATTTCCACGGGCTTCTCTTCTGAGCCTTGCTTGTTGCATCCCTGCAGGAGCATGGCAAGGCAGAAGAGGATTGCGGCGAATTTGCCTGCATATACAAGCATGTTGGTTCCTCCCTCGTGAAACGACGGAAGGATTCTAGCACTTTGCGGCGGCAAGTCAACGCGCGGGCGCCATAATATAATAATGAGGCGCTGTCCGGCGGGAGGGGGGCGAAGTCTGAGAAAAGCAAAAAAGACTTGAATCCGGCGGAACAGGTTGATAGCATGTCAGGTTACCGAAATATCCGTTCATTTTTAATCAACCTTTTTAGACGACACCTCTATATCTTCTGACGGCGGGATATAGCGCTTGCCGAGGGGGGCTTTATGGCTACAGACAAATCTGATTCATACGTTGACCGTGTGCCTCCCCACAACGCGGAGGCTGAAATGGCCGTTCTCGGGTCGATGATTCTCGACCGGGAATTTGTTGGCGATGTCGTGCACATTCTAAATAGGGAAAGTTTTTACGATACTCGCCATCAATTGATCTTCGAAATTTTGGTGAGCCTTTGGGAAAGTAATAGGCCTACTGACTCGATTATTCTACGGGAGGAACTGGCCAAGCAGGGCTGTCTGGAGAAAGTGGGTGGATTTGAGTACGTGGGGGAACTGATGATTTGTGTGCCCTCTTCCGCCCACGGCATACACTATGCGCATATCGTGCGTGAGAAGGCGGTTACACGGAACCTCATAAACGTTTCCAATAAAATACTCAGAGACTGTTATGACGGCAAGGAGGAAGCGAACAAACTGCTGGACGGTGCCGAGCACCTTATATTTAAGGTGTCGGAAACGAGAAGGATAGGTTCTGGTGGCTTTCACATAAGGGAAATCCTACCTCCGGTTATGGCGCAGATAGATAGTTGGGCGGAGCACGACGGGCGCGTGGTAGGTATCTCCACAGGATTTACCGACATTGACACCATGACAAGTGGACTACAGCCGGCGCAACTTGTGATCGTGGCCGGAAGGCCGTCGATGGGTAAAACAAGTTTTGCGCTGAACATTGCGCTACATGTGGCTGTGAACGAGAAGAAGCCGGTGGCCATATTTAGCCTAGAAATGGTGAAGGAGCAGGTCGTCCAGAACCTCTTGTGCATGCACTCGCGGATTGATTCACACCGCATGAGGAGCGGCACACTGGCCAAGGGCCAGTATGAGAAACTCGGCGACGCCTGCGGGGAATTGAGCGAAGCCCCCATATACATCGACGACGTTCCGGGCGTTACGCCGCTTGAGTTGCGCTCGAAAGCGAGAAGGCTTAAGGCGCAGCATGATATTCAGATTCTAATTGTGGATTATGTGCAGTTGATGAGTGTGCCTAACGCGGAGAGCCGCCAGCAGGAAATCGCGGAAATATCAAGACTTTTGAAAGGTCTGGCTAGAGAGTTAGGCATACCGGTGCTGGCTTGCGCGCAATTGAGCCGCGCGGTGGAAATGCGCGAAGGCAACCGGCCGCGTATGAGTGATTTGCGCGAAAGCGGCGCGCTGGAGCAAGACGCCGACCTCATCCTGATGCTATACCGCGAGGAGTATTACAAGCCCAAAGATGATAACGTGAAAGGCCAGACGGACGTGATAATCGCGAAACAGCGCAACGGCCCTACCGGCAACGTGCAACTTGCATTCATAGGCCAGCAGATGCGGTTCGCGAATCTTGCGCGCCAGGCGGAGGAACCCGCGCGCGCGGCCGGATACGATGCCGCCGAGGAAGCGACGCCTTTCTGAAGCGTTCATGCAATGCGGCGGATTCAACGCGCAAAACGGGAAGCACAAGTAATTCCATTCTTGGAGTTCGGGGAATGCGGAGAAAAAACCTTTTGGCGATTCTGGTCGTGCTTGCGGGGGCTGCTGTGTTTGCGCCCGGCCGGGCGATGGCCGCGGAAGGCGACAAGATAGTCGAAATCCGCGTCGTGCTGTGGGACACGGAGGAAGAGGCCGTTTACGCCGACCAGATACGCGAAAAAATCATGGAAGAGACCGGCGGAGTCCGCCAGGAAGCGAAAATAAAGCAGGTCCTGGAGGACTTCACCGCTTCCAAGATACTTTTTCGCTACCGAATCCGCGAGCAACAGGTCGGGCCGGGGGAGGCGCGGCTGATAATAGACGTGGAGGAAAACACGGGCGTACGCGCCGTGATGTTCTTTGGCAGGAAGAAGATTTCGAACGACAAGGTGATGGGCGTGGTGCACACGCGCGTCGGCCAGCCGCTCAGCCTTCCGGTCGTCCACGAGGACGCCCGCCGGATAGAGGCGCTCTACGAGGAGGAAGGCTATCTGTTCGTCAGCGTGGCGACGCCTTCCGAGGGCTACAAGAACGGCGTCGTGGTTTTCGAGATTGAGGAAGGGCCGCAGGTCCGCGTGCGGGGAGTGAGTTTCGAGGGGAACTATCATTTCTCCAGCAAGGCGCTTGCCGCGGAGATGAGCACGCAGCCCCGCCGCCTCTTCGGCATACTGTCGAAGGGCATTTACAGCGAGGCGACCCTGAAGGATGACATTGACAAGATAGCGAAATTCTACCGCTCCGAGGGCTACCTGAACGTGCTGGTGGGGGTTGGGAAGATATCGTACAACGAATCCCGCACCGACATGTACATAATGATTTACATCGAGGAACACGAACTGTTCCATGTCGGCAAGATGGTGTTCAACGGCATTCACTACTTCACGGAGTCCGAGATAAAGGCCCGCATGCGGCTCAAGGAAAAGGGGCCTTTCAGGGTGACGGACTACGTGGCGGACCTCGCCACGATACAGAGCATGTACTCCGAGATGGCGTACATTGACGCGGTGATAGGCGAAACGGAGGGAAAGCCGACCGTGGTCTATCACAAGGATGAGCCGATAGTGGACCTCTATTTCAACGTCACGGAAAACCAGGAGGTCTACGTCGGCAACATATACGTCCTCGGAAACACGTACACGCAGGACAAGGTGCTGCGCAGGGAACTGTCCTTCTATCCCGGCGAGAAGTTCAACATGACGGAGATAGAGGCCAGTAAGTCCCGGGTGCAGAGACTCGGCGGCTATCAGGACCAGTACTTTACCGAGGTCGCGATAGAACCGGCCCCCACGAAGGACGAGCGCATTGAGAACGGCCGCCGCGTGCGCGATGTCTATGTCAAGGTTGTGGAGAACGAAAGTTTCGGGCGAATCCGCTTCGGCGCGGCGATATCGACGAACGAAGGATTGATGGGCGACATTGCGCTCGTTCGCTCGAACTTCGATATCGCCGATCTGCCGAAAAGTTTCAAGGACATGTTCGTTGACAGGACGGCGTTCCTCGGCGCGGGGCAGTATTTTTCCATATCAGTCCAGCCCGGCCTTCAGTACAGCCGCTACAGCGTGAATTTTTCGGAGCCATACATCTTCGGCACGCCGACGTCCATGGGGTTAAGCCTGTACCTGTGGAACCGCCAGAGGGAGGACTACATCGAGGGGCGTTCGGGCTTTACCACAGGCTTCAGCAGGCGGCTGCCGAATCAGTATAGCGTCGGGATGGAACTCAGGCTGGAAAGCGTGAACGTGAAGAACATTGACAGTGATGCCGCTCCTGATGTGAAGGCGGTCAAGGGGTCCAACAGCCTTTACGGCGTGAAGTTTAATCTGGTCAAGGATACTTTGGATATCGACCGGTTCTTCAAGCCTTACGGCGGTTACAGGTCGTATGCCTCCATAGAGCCGGTGTTCGGCGATTTCACGCTCATGAAGTACATGTTCGGCTCTTCACGCTACCGCACGATTTATGTGGACGACGCTGGGAACAGGCACATAATAAAACTCGAAGGCGAGGTAGGATGGATCACCGGCAACTCGCCTTTGTACGAGAGATATTATCTCGGCGGCGCGAACAACCTGCGCGGCTTCGCGTACCGCGGTGTTGGACCAATGCAGAAACACGACCCCGTCGGCGGCGATTCGATTCTCTACGGCACCATGGAGTATTCTTTCCCAGTTGTCGGGGACACGATACGCGGCGTAATGTTCTTCGATTTCGGAACCGTGAATCAGGGTATCTCATTCGGCAATATCCGCGCGTCAGTGGGTTTCGGGGTGAGGGTTTTCAGCCCGCAGATACCCATACCGATAGATTTGAACTTTGGTTTCCCCATCCGCTCCATGAGCGGCGACAAGACGCAGATAATCTCGTTTACAATCGGGACGGAATTTTAGCCTGAACGCTCTTTGATGCGGTCGTTCAGTTCGAGCGGCGTCTTGCGCGGGCGGTTGATTTTTGATAAGGAGAACGTCGATGGCCCGATACGGATTCATAAGCCTGATTGTCATCTGTGCCGTTATTGTGGCTGCGGTGATGGTCTTCTTTCCGCAGGCGGTGCGTTCCGAGACGAACCAGAAGACGCTTGAGGAGCGCGTGGCGGCGCTTGAGCAGGAAATCGCCGAGCGCCCGAGCGTGGCGGTTGTGGACCTTGAGACGCTGGTGAACGATTACAAGAAGACGGCCGACTTCAAGGCGCGCCGCAAGGGGGTCATCGATGCGCGTCAGTCGGAACTTGACTCCATGAAGGACGCGATTGACAAGTTGAAGGAGCGCCAGGACAAGGCTCCCAGGGACAGCGAGGAATGGTGGGACTGCGAGGGCAAGATAAACACGAAAGGCCGCCTCATGCAGTTGCGCGCTAAACAGGTGGACGAGGAGATAAAGGACATGCAGATGAAAGACCTCGAAGAGGTCTATAAGGATATTCTTGCCGCCGTGCGGAAGGTCGCCGCTGATAGGGGAATCGACCTCGTTTACTGGAAGCACGGCGACATAGACGAGGAGACATGGAAACTCGCGCGCGAGGAAGGCAACCTCATGTCTCATCGCTACATGCTTGACATTAGGAACATCCTCTACACGAGCGACAGGGTAGCGGATATTACAGCGGACGTCAAGAAGGCGCTTGCGCCGCAATGACGTCCCGGGCATTTTGAGGACATTGAAGTGCAAAGAACCGTAGGTGAACTTGCCCGTCTTGTTAAGGGTGAAGTTGTGGGCGACCCCAGCGTCGTCATTACCGGCGTGGCCGATATACGTAACGCGCACCGCGGGGAAATTACGTTCGCGGCGAACAGCAAGTACGAGGCGATTATCGAGATGTCGAACGCCTCCGCGGTTGTCGTCCGCCGCGCTTTCGATTGCCCGCGCGACTCCAAGGTGTACATCAAGGTGAACAATCCGGACATGGGATTCGCTGAGATAGTCAACCAGTTCGCTCCAGAGCCCGTCCGCCTTAAAGCGGGCGTCCATCCGACCGCGATAATCGGCGCTGACGTGTCGCTGGGCAAGGATGTCCGCGTGGGGGCGTATGCGGTCATTGAAAACAACGTGTGCATCGGGGACAACACGGTCATCTACCCGCATGTTTACGTGGGGCACTTCACGGAGATTGGCTGCGATTGTCTCGTCTATCCGACCGTCGTGATACGGGAGCGCTGCAAACTCGGCAACCGCGTGATTCTGCATCCGGGCGTGGTAATCGGCTGCGACGGATTCGGCTACGCCACTGTTGACGGCGCGCGCAGGAAAATCCCGCAGACGGGATATGTGGAACTGGAAGACGACGTTGAAATCGGCGCGAACACCACCATAGACCGCGCGCGATTTGACAGGACAATCATTAAGAAGGGCACGAAAATCGACAACCTCGTCCAGATCGCCCATAACGTCTCCATCGGCGAGAACAGCCTGATAAGCGCCCTGACGGGAATATCCGGCTCATGCGAGATCGGAAAGAACGTCCTTATCGCCGGGGAAGTGGGCACTCAGGGGCACATAAAGATAGGCGACAACGTGATGATTGCGGGGCGCACGGGAGTTACCAAAGATGTCCCGTCCAACGTCGCAATCTCGGGCTTCCCGCACATGTTGCACGAGAAATATCGCCGCCTGCACATACTTCAGAAAAAACTTCCGGAACTTTTCGAGAGGGTGAAGAACCTCGAAGAAACGTTTGAGAGGCTGCATGGAGTATCAAAAGACAATAAAGAATCCCGTTGAATACGAAGGGATCGGCATCCATACCGGCGCCAAGGTCAAGATACGCTTCAGGCCGGCCGACGCCGACGCGGGCGTCAGTTTCATCCGCGTTGACCTGCCGGAAAGGCCGCGCATTCCCGTCAACGCTAATTCCATCTCCTATCGCATGCGCCGCACCTCGCTCAGGCGCGACAACGGGGAAGTGAACACCGTCGAGCACCTTCTGGCGGCGCTGAGCGGTATGGGTATCGATAATCTCAACATCGAGGTTGACGGGCCGGAACTCCCCGGCGGGGACGGCAGTGCGCTCACGTACGTGCAACTCCTGAAGGAGGCGGAGATCATAACCCAGGAGTCGCAGAAAAAAGTTTTTGAAGTCAAAACGCCCATCGCGGTGGTGGAGGACGACGTCACGCTCATTGCCCTGCCCAACGAGGGCGGCCTGACCATTTCGTATACCTTGGACTATCCTGTCCCGGCGGTGGGGTCGCAGTTCCTTTCCGTGCGTGTAACGGAGGAATCCTTCGAGCGTGAAATCGCCCCGGCAAGGACGTTCTGCCTCAGCAGCGAGGTCGAGGAACTTCAGCGGCAGGAACTCGGCAAAGGCGCGAACTATGAGAACACGCTTGTCGTCGGCGACAGCGGCGTCATCAACAACACGCTCCGTTTCCCGGACGAATTCGTGCGGCACAAGGTCCTTGACCTCATCGGCGACCTCTTCATCCTGAACGCGAGATTGCACGCGCATGTCGTCGCCAACAAGTCCGGCCATCCGATGAACATGAAACTCGTCAAGAAAATCCTCGAAGAGATGCGCCGCCAGGAAGACGAACAGGCCACGCGCAACGAAACCTCATTGGGCATACGCGAAATCCAGAAAATTCTGCCTCACCGCTATCCGTTCCTGCTCATCGACCGCGTCATAGAACTGGACGGCTACAGGCGCGCCGTGGGGATTAAAAACGTCACATACAACGAGGCGTTCTTCCAGGGACACTTCCCCGGCCAGCCGATTATGCCGGGCGTTCTCATATTCGAAGCGCTTTCGCAACTGGCGGGCGTGCTGCTCCTGCGCAAGATGGAGAATGTCGGCAAGACGGCCGTGCTGCTGAGCATCGACAAGGCGCGCATACGCAAGACGGTCGTGCCGGGCGACCAACTGGTCCTCGAGGCCGTCGCCAGCAAGGTAAAGAGCCGCACCGGCCAGGTCAATGCGCGCGCCAAGGTTGACGGAAAAGTCGTGGCGGAGGCGCAGATACGCTGCATGCTTGTGGACACGTGATTACTTTGCGTCCCATTGAGTTCCGGCGTTTGCCGAAAATGGACGCAGATCCTGTTCAACCCTCTATTAGAACACACTATGGCAATACACCCGACAGCGCAGATTCACCCCGATGCCAAACTCGGCAAAAATGTCGAGGTCGGCGCGAATACCGTCATCGGCCAGTACGTTGAGATAGGCGATGACACGCGCATCGGCCCCAACTGCACCATTCTGGGGCATACCACCATCGGCCGCAACAACGCGATTATCGGCAACGCGGCTCTGGGCACTCCGCCGCAGGACCTTTCCTATCGCGGCGAGCCGACGCGGCTTCTCATCGGGGATGACAACACGATTCGTGAATTTGTCAGCGTCAACGTAGGCACGGTCAAGGGTGACGGCGTCACGACAATCGGCAGCAAGTGCCTTTTCATGGCCTGCAGCCATGTCGCACACGACTGCATCATAGGCGATAACGTAATCATGGTGAATAACGCCCTCCTCGCAGGGCATTGCAAAGTCGAGGATCGCGCCATCATCAACGGCGCCGCCGCGGTTACTCAGTTCACCACGATTGGCACTGTCGCGTACGTCGGCGGGCTTACGCGCGTCGTGCAGGACGTGCCGCCTTTCATGATTACCGAGGGCCACCCGGCTAAAGTCCGCGGCGTGAACGTCATCGGAATGAAACGCAACGGTTATTCCGAGGACGCCATCAACGCCATCAAGGAGGCGCACCGGCTGATTTTCCGGTCCGGCGGCGCTTTGAGCATGAGCAAGGCATTTGAGGAACTTGAGGCCCGCCACGGCTCCATTCCCGAAATCCTCTACCTGATTGAATTCCTGCGGAACAAACAGAAAGGCAAGAATGGCCGTGCAAGAGAAGCGCTCAGAAAACAGCATTAAGGCCGCGGTCGTAGGGGTCGGTCACCTGGGCAGGCACCACGCCCGCATTTACGCGGGACTGCCGGGCGTGCAACTCGTGGCCGTGGCGGACACGAACGAAAAGCGCGCCGAAGGCATCGCCGCGACATGCCGCTGCGAACCGTGCGGCGATTACAGAAAACTTATCGGCCGCGTTGACGCGGTGAGCGTGGCCACCCCGACGGAGTCCCACTACGAGATTGCAAAGGAGTTTCTGGAAGCGGGCGTCGCCGTTCTCGTCGAGAAGCCGATAACAAAGACGCTCGAGGAAGGAGGGAGGCTCGTCGCCATCTCGCGCGCCAAAGGCGCGATGCTGCAGGTGGGCCACGTGGAGCGCTTTAACCCCGCTATCATGGCCGTTCAGCGGCTCATCAAGCCGCCGCGGTTCATCGAGTCGCACCGCCTCAGCCCTTACACCTTCCGCTCGCGCGACATCGGCGTGGTGATGGACCTGATGATACACGACATCGACATCATACTGCACCTCGCGCAGTCGGAACTCGTCGGCGTGGAAGCGCTCGGCTTCGGCATCATCTCCAAGACTGAGGACATCGCCAACGCGCGCCTGACCTTCGGCAGCGGCTGCGTGGCGAACGTTACCGCCAGCCGCATTTCCAACAAGCCCATGCGGAAAATCCGCCTTTTCAGCGACGATTCCTATGTTTCGCTCGACTACGGCACACAAGAGGCGTTTATCTACCGCCCGACGGAAAAGATACTTTCCGGCGAGTTCGACGTGGAGGAATTCCTGAAATCGGTTGACCTCACGAAGGTGGCGGAATTGAAGGACCTCGTTTTCAAGGACCTCGTGCATATTGAGAAGGTGCAGATGAACGAATACGAGCCGCTCAAGGCCGAGATTGAGTCGTTCATCAACGCGGTGAAGACCGGCGCGGAGCCTGTCGTTACCGGCGAAGATGGCGTCCGCGCCATCAAGGCCGTGATGATGATAACGGAAAAAATCCGCACGCACTCCTGGAGCAGGGCATAGCGCCCGGACCGACAGTGATCCCGAACCAGCGCAACATCGCAATCCTCGCCGGGGAAAAGTCCGGCGACGTTCACGCCGCAAGGCTCGTCGCGGAGTTGAAGCGGCTTGACCCGTCGTTTGCCTTTTGGGGCATCGGCGGGGACGCGATGAAGGAGGCCGGGGTTGATCTCATCACCGACACCACTCACCATGTCGCTATCGGCTTCGTGGGCGTCCCGCGCGCCATACGCGAGCAAATGGGCCTGCTGATGCACATCGCATGGCGCGTTCAGCACGAGCGCCCCGCCGCGGTCATCCTCGTGGACTACCCTGACTTCAACCTCCGCGTTGCCGCGCGCATTCGCGGCCTCGGCGTGCCCGTCATCTATTTCATCTGTCCGCAACTCTGGGCCTGGCGCTCGCACCGTATCGAAAGAATCAGGAAATACGTGGACAAGTTGTACGTCCTGTTTGATTTCGAAAAGGAGATGTACGACAGACTCGGCGCGGATTGCGAGTGGATGGGGCATCCTATCATTGATGTGATTGAATCCGCTCCTCAGGTGGACCTGCGCGCGGAACTTGGGATTGCGCCGGACAGGCTGCTCGTGGGAATCCTGCCTGGCAGCCGCAAGAGCGAGTTCCGCCTGATTGCGCCGAGGCTTCTTGAAGCGGCGCGAATCGCGCGGGGTGATTTGGGCGACTTCGCCGCCGTGATGAGCCGCGCGCCGGCGATTACGGATGAGATGGTTGCGAAGGTTGACACCGCAGGAATTGCCCTCCTGCCCGGCCGGACCACCGACATCCTTCGCGCGTGCGACGTGGCGCTCGTCGGCAGCGGCACGACCACGCTGGAGGCCGCCGCGTTGATTAAGCCGATGGTCGTGGTGTATGTTACCTCGCCATTTACCTACTATCCGCTGATTCACCTCCTTGAGATACCGGACTACGCGCTGCCCAACATCGTGGCCAAGAGGAGGATCGTGCAGGAGTTCATCCAGCGCGCGGCGAAGCCCGCGGCAATCGCGCGGGAACTGGTTTCTCTCGTAAAAGACAAAGGGAAAAACGAAGCGATGAAGGAGGAACTGCGGAAAGTCCGCGAGAAACTTGGCCCGCCGGGCGCGATAAGCCGCGCCGCCGAGAGCATGCTCAAATTCCTCGCCTGAGTCAGTCGGCGGGCATTTTGTCAAACCAGTATTTCCAGGCGCCTTTCTTTGCCGCGCGCGCGGCCTTTTCAATGGCAAGAAAGCGGTTCAGGGTTTCGGAATCGTCTTTTAACTCGTCCTTGTTGACGTGGACGTATCCTTCTTCAATCATCTTTTCATTCAGCAGAGTGCCATCAGGCAGATAGACAAGCGCCTTGTCGTACGTGATTCCCGGCGTTGGCGCACTTGGCTTGAACTCCTTCTTGACGACCACGCTGACGTCTTTTCCGACCACACAGTTGCTGAAAAATGTGCGCGATTCGCTTTTATAATTGTCCGCCCAGTTGAGTTGGATGGGCAGGTTCAATCCCTGAACGCCGTACAGGCCGTAGTTTTTCCCTTCGGTGGTGGTGAAGAAATCTATTCCCGTGGCGCTGTGGACGCGGACGGTCGTTCCTTTCGCACCCGCCGTTCCCGCCGCGCCGTTCTTGTTTTCTCCGCAGCCGAAGCAGGCCGCGAGGCTCATGGCGAGCGCCAGAAACAGGAGGGATGGTTTGAAGGCTGTTTTCATTGCACGATCACTCCCATTGCATAGACCGAGCAAGTTATTTTCTGCTTATTTGGCCGGTAATTAAAGTATCGGGTCCGAGGCGGCTTATCTTGAGGCCTGTGAGCGGGATGGCGTCGGCGACCTTTGCAATGCCCGTGCCGCCGACCGCGGTGACCGCCGCCCTTCCGGCGAGGATCTTTGGCGCGATGATGACTCGAACCTCGTCAACGACCCCTTTTTCGAATGCGTCGGCGAGCACCTCCGCGCCGCCCTCGATGAGGACGTTCGTGAACTCGCGCCCCCCCCCGAGATGTCGCAGGAGCGCGACGATGTCCACCTTGGATTTCGATTTCCCGAACGGCAGCACTTCGATGCCGGCAGCCCGCAGATGCTTGATTTTAGCGGCGGGCGCGGATTTTGAGACAGCCATGAGCGTCTCGGCCCACCGGGCGGTTTCCGCTATCTTGCTGTCGAGCGGCAGGCGGCAGCGGCTGTCGAGGATGATCCTCGTGGGCTGGTAATCTTCCGGCGATGCGTTTTTGCGTCGCCAGTACCGGATGTTGAGGAGCGGGTCGTCGCGCAGAACGGTGTTGATGCCGACAATGACGCCGTCAACTAGCGCGCGGAGACGATGCGCGTACCTGAGGGCATCCTCGGAGGAGATGCCGCGCGAATCGCCGGTGTACGCGGCGATCTTTCCGTCGAGAGTCATCGCCCACTTTGCGATGACCCACGGCATGCCGGTGGCGATGCGTTTGAAATATCCGGCGTTGAGGCGAAGGGCTTCCGCCGCGAGGACGCCTTCGACGACTTTGACGCCAGCGACCCTGAGTTTCCTGATGCCTTTGCCGTTGACTTTTGGGAAGGGGTCGTGGGTTGCGATTATGACTTCGCGGATGCCCGCTTCGATGACGGCGTCCACGCACGGCGGCGTCTTGCCGGAATGCGCGCACGGTTCGAGGGTGACGTAAAGGGTCGCGCCGCGGGCGGCTTTGCCTGCGGATTTAAGGGCATACACTTCGGCGTGGGGGCCGCCGTAGCGCCTGTGGTGGCCTGTCGAAATGATTTTACCGTTCTTGACGATGACCGTGCCGACCATGGGGTTCGGTTCGACCTCGCCGCGGCCTTTTGCGGCGAGGCGCAGGGCAAGCGCCATATATTTTGCGTGGTCAATCGCCATGGACGTGAATTTGTCGTCTTATCAGCCGGCGCGCAGCACCACGGCCGGGTTGAGCCTTGAGGCCCTGTAGGCAGGGCCAACACCCGCCAGGAGGCTTGTGATAACTCCCAGTCCCAGCGCGACCAGTCGGATGTACAGCAGTTTCGGGAAATCCCACGCGAACAGCGTGTCGATGCCGCGCAGGTTTGTCACGTCGGAAAGGAAGTCCTTTAGCGCAATATCCGAGCCCCACATGAAAAGATGCGCTGCCACTATGCCTATCACGCATCCTACCAAGCCGATTATAAACGCCTCTATGAGATATATGGCCGAGATGTCCGCCCGGGTCCCGCCGACGGAGCGGAGTATTCCTATTCGCGGGGCCTGCTCCATGATGGAAATGGAAAGGCCGTTAAAGATGCCTATGGCTGCGACGAGCGCTATGACGAGGCAGAACGTTACCGCCACGGCGAAGAGATATGTTGCGCCGCGCGACACCACGATGCTCAGGTCCTGCACTTCCGTCGGCTGAGGCAGGTATCCGGCGAGGACGATGTTTTCCTTTATCTTGTCGAGGTCCTTGATTTCATTTGCCTCAACGACGAAGCGGCTGTAATCCGGCAAGGGTTTGTCGGGTTGCTGTTCTTTATTCCATTCCACGGCATACTGGAAAGGAACAGCGATCGAGAAACGTGAGACCGAGTTGTCGCGTCCCACGACCTTGCAGCGGTAGGCCTTATCGTCATTAACAACTATGTAGAATGTCGCCCTGCCTTCCACGTACTTTCTGAATTCCTCGACAATCGTATCGTTTCCGCCCCCGCCTCCGAGGGCGCTTACGAATTCCATGAATATATTGGGGACGAGGATAGGGACGTAATCCGCTGTTTCCTCTTGCGCAGTGGGCGGCGCCAGCGTGGGGGGAGGGAAGGTGACATCCTTTACATTCACGGGCTGTACAGGATTGTACTTGAACTGTGGATAGGACTTGAACAGGCCCTCATCAACGCCCACGACGTCAAACACCTTGAAGGGAGCGGCGGCATCCTTAATCAATATTCCAAGCCGCGGTTCGGTCGGCAGTTCGCGGTAGATGCCCTTGACGGGGCCCACGCTGTTTTCGATGGAGCGATAGGCGGAATCGTCCAGCGCCTTTGCGGGGGTCGAATCCTTTTCCTTCATTTTTACCACGAGCAGGTTTTCTCTTATCGCCCCCACGCTCTTGTCAACATAAGCCTTGGCCCCGAAGATTATGGAAACCAGGAACACGAGCGCGGCGGTTCCCACCGACACACCGAGGGCCAGCATGAATGTCCGGCCCTTCTTGGCCATCACGCCCTCGCATGCAAGCAGGAATTTATTTTTTGTTTTCATGACTTTCACCCTTTGCGGCCGTGTCGGAGATTATTCTGCCGTCGTCGATGGTGATGATGCGGCGCGCCATCGATGCGACGTCGCGGTCGTGAGTAACTATGAGGAGCGTTGTGCTTTGTTCCGCGTTTATTTTGCTGAGAAGACTTATGATTTCCGCGCCCGTATGGATGTCAAGGTTGCCCGTCGGCTCGTCGGCGAGCAGGATGGTGGGGTTGTTTATGATGGCTCGCGCTATCGCGACGCGCTGGCACTGGCCGGCGGAAAGTTGGTTTGCCCGCTGGTTGATCTTGTCGGACAGGCCGACCAGCGCGAGGCGCGCCTCCGCCATCCTGCGGGCCTCGGCCCAAGAGGCATTCGCGAAAAGCATCGGCACCATTACATTGGCCGCGGCGGTCTGCAACTGCTGGAGATGGAAAGACTGGAATATGAAGCCCACGGATTTGTTGCGGAACTTCGAAAGTTCCGCGTCGCCCGCGGTTGTGATGTCGTGTCTGTCAACGGTGACGCTGCCTTCCGTGGGCTGGTCCAGGCCGCCGATGACGTTGAGCAGCGTGGTCTTGCCGGAGCCTGACTGCCCGATGACGGCGACGAATTCGCCGGGCGCAATTTCCAGATTAATGTTGTCCAGCGCGGCGAGATGGCTGCCCGTCGCGGCGCGGTATATTTTGGAAACGTTTCTGAGTGATATAATTGCCATGGACCAGAAAAGAGCGGTGGTTTCTCTTAACTCTGCCGCGCATTATAGCAAAGCCGGAAGCCTGTGCAATGTTTTTTCTCAATGGGCGGTTTTATGGTTCTTCATTTTAACGTGTTGAGGGGAGACTATTTGATTGATTGTCTTGAAGATTCAAGCAGAAGGGCGCGTTTCGTCGCGGGCGTTATTTTCACGCGGTCGGCGATCCTGTGGCTGACGGCCCAGATGATTCCCATGCCGTCGGCGACGAGCGGGACATGCATGCGTCGATCTGCGGGGACTCCGTGTTCCGCGAGGAACCGGAGCACCTTCTTGTCGCCGGGCGCGCCCAGCGGGCGGAACCTTTCGCCCGGCCGTGCGAAGCGAACAACCAGCGCGCCGTGGACGGCGTCTTTGTCGATTACTTCCGACAGCCCGTCACGTTTGCCGCGATGGTGGCGGCAGGTTGTGGCGCGGCAAGAAATCACGATACCGCCGCCGATTCTTGCGGAGCCGCCGACGGGGAGTTTTGCGACTCTGCGCGGAGGTTCTTCTGCCAGGGTTTTTCCTTTTTGCAGGCATATTGCGCAGGTTCCTCTTATCGCGATCATTCCCGGCAGATGCACTTCCTTTCCAGTGACGCCGGCCCGGGCCAGTTGCAGCAATGCAGCGTAGTGTTTGTTATTCATCTTTTTCAGCGGCGTGCGGGCGTTCTGCAGGACGCGTTTCAGGATGAGTTGCGCGCGCGCTTCCGGGACTGTTTCCAGCAGGTTCAGGGGAATAGTCAAGGCCCCGCCACGGCTCCGCGCCGCGGGAATGCCGGCATTTTTCATTTTTGCGGCGATATCCTTTTCGGCCGTCTCGCGCCAGCGGCGCGCGATATCCGCAAGGCGCAGCAATGCCCCGTCCACAGCGCGGTTGTAATACCGGCGAAGAAGCGGCAACAATTCGTTGCGCAGGCGGCCTCTCGTGAATTTCCCGCCCAGATTGCTTGTATCAACGCGTGATGTCTGCCCGATTTCAGCCAAATAATCCAGAATCTCTGAGCGGCGCAGGGCCAGCAGGGGCCTGACTATCATGGCGGTCTTACCGCCTTGGTCCAAATCCAGCGGCCTCCTGGCGGGAATTCCTGCAAGGCCCTCTATACCGGTTCCGCGGATGATGCGATGGAGGACCGTTTCCACTTGGTCGTCGGCGTGGTGGCCGAGCGCGATGACGACCGGCGCGCGAGGCGCTTTTTTCGCAAGGGCGAGCGCCGTCTTGCGGAAGGCATCGTACCGTGTTTCTCGCGAGGCTTCTTCCAGCGACAATTTGCGGCGGCGCGCGAAAGCCGGAACGTCGACGCGTTTCACGGTGAGCGGCACATCAAGCGCCGCGGCGAGCGCTTTGCAGAATTCCTCGTCCGCGTCAGCATCGCGGCCGCGGATCATGTGATTCAGGTGCAGGGCACGGAGAGTAACTTTTATCGCCCCGGCGTCATTAAGAGAGCGAAGCAGTCTCAATAGCGCGACGCTGTCCGGGCCGCCGGAAAGCCCCACCAGGACCTTCGCGCCGTCGGGCATAAGCGCGTGCTTCCTTGCGTACTGCAGTACTTTGCGCTCTATGGAAGTCAGGATCACCTTGGGACTCCGTTGAGGAATTGCCAAGTTTATGTTTCACCCAATCATACGTCAAGGTTATTTGCCTGATAACCGATAGGAAACTAAACCAAAAGGCCGTATCTTGCGTTAATATTATTAATTGACGGACGAAACACGCTTTGTTACCATTTAGCGTTGTTTCGTGTCCGCGCTGGCGGGCACGGCATTTATCAGCCCCAAGGAGAATCATCAATGTTATCAGCCACAATTATCAGGAGAATTGGTCTTGCGGCGGCAATCGTTTTCGCGTTTATCGCTGTCGCACCGTCCGTGCGGCCGACGCAAGCCGACGAAACCACCGGCGCGGCGCAGGTTAAATCGATTGTGGATTTCGCCACTCACGACATGATAGAGGGGCGCTTTGAAGCGGCTCTCACGAAGGTCGAGGACGCCCTGAAGGCGGACCCCACGAACGTAAGCGCCAATCAACTCCGCGCGGACCTTTGCTCGCTCTGGCAGCCCGACGAAAACAAGAGCAAGTTGGAGGAAAGCAAGAAGGCCCTCGCCGATCAGAACGCGCCGCTCTCGTATGTGACGACCGCCATGGCAAGCGTTGAGAGCGGCCAGGCCGATGCCGCGGTCCAGCAGATAAAGAAGATTATTCATGATGCGCCCGAGACTGACCGCAGGAGCCTCAACCAATATATCCTTGCGCGCGCCTACCTTAAGGCCGGCAAGGGAGCGGAGGCGGTTGACGCGTTGACCGAGGCGCTGGGATGGGACGGAGATTTCGAGCAGGCGTATTATGATCTTGCTAACGTGTACATGCAATTGGGGCGCACCAACGAAGCCCTGCAGATGACCCAACTCCTGCTGAACCGGAACAACAGCAACGAAGATTGGATTCTTCAGCGGGCCGCCATATCTGCAAGCAGCGACAGGATCGGCGAGGCGATATACCTCGCTTCCGGACTGCTGAAAAAATTCGAGAACCAGAAGATCGAAACCGGCGGGAGGGTGGGCCTTGCTCATTATGTTCTGGCGCTTGCCAATTTTCGCAGTTTCGTGGCATTGCCCGACAAGGCGAAAATGGGTGAACTGACGCAGCCCGCGCTCACGGAGTGCGACAATGCAGCCAAAGAAACAGACGTCGCCAAGAAACTCGAGGCGCTTAACAGGGCCATTACCAAGGCCGCGGCAGTCATAGGGCAGGTCAATTTGGGCGAGCAGATCAACCTGCTGAGCAAAGCCAACGACGAAAAGGATAAGGACAAACAGGCCGCCGCCGCTCAGGAAACCCTTGACAGTCTCAGGAAATTCCTCACCGATCTCGGCGACCGCAAGGAACAAGCCAGGCAAGACGTGCTTGACAACGCTGACCAGGCCATTACAGCCGACCCCACGCTTGCCGAGCCGTACAATCTCCTGGCCACCTACTATATTGCCACCTATTACACTCATGACGAAGACGCCGTTCGTGCGGCGGACCTCGAAACCGCCGCGCAAAATTATGAGAAGTTCATCGCGATTCGCCCGGATTCGCCCACCCAGCGCTACAGTCTTGGAATTATCCGGCTGATTCAAGGCCTTGCCGAGGGCAAGTATGACAAGGCCGCGGGCGTTTTCGCGGAAATCAGGAACACCGACGCCGAAAAGTCGCCCAACGAGCTGTCGTATATGGGAGCAGGTCTTATCGCCGGGCTTACCGGCAATGCCGACGCCGCGCAACAGGCCTTTAAGAGCATTAGCGCGTTGCGCGAAAAGAAGCAACTGGGCGAAAACGCGTTTTTTGAACTGATGCTCGGCCACGCTTACATCATGCAGGGTAAGGATAACGACGCCAAGCATCATCTTGAAGTCGGCGCTGCGGCCATGGGCGGTCTGGCGATTACGCCGCAAACCAACTACGTGGACCTGCTCGGCACCAAGGACGTCGCCGCAATCGGAAAACTCAACTTCGCGCTCGCCCTGACCGACGCCGGCTTCCCGGATCAGGCCATCGCGGAATGCAACGAGTTCCTCAAGGCGGTTCCGGAAAGCGTTGCGGGGCGCTTCTTTCATTTTATGTTGATCCGTACAAGGCCGGAAATGCTTGAAGAAGCCAAGAGCGACCTCGTTACCCTCCGGAAGGACTTTGAGCAGAAGGATCCGACGAATGTTACTCCGTATCTCGCCATGGCGCTTCATTACGGCGATATGCGCGCGAAGGCGGCAACGGACGCTGAGCGAGATGATTGTGAGAACAAGATGATCGCCGAGTACAAGACCGCCATAGAGAAGAACCTTACATTCGGCAACACGTACGCGATACTGGCGCAACTTTATATCTCCCGCGGCCAGCCGACCGAGGCTAAGGGAGTGGCGTCAGATGGATTCCAAAAGGACAAGATTAACTTGACCCTTGTGCAGGTCTATAGCCAGGCAATGCAACTCGAGGGCGGGCACAAACCGGATGACTTCATTGCCATTTTCACGCAGCACATCAAGGCCGTCAACGGCGCAACCGAGCCGGGCGTTGATCCCTTGGCGGGCATGATGGCCCTTGCCAATTATTGCCGTCAACTCGGCAGAACAAAGGAAGCCGTTGCTGAATTCTCCGAGATGAGAAATTTGCTTGAAGGCATTAAGGATGCCCAGGAAAAGGAGAACCAACGCAAGAAGTACTTGCTGGTGTATATGAATCTCCGCGAACTGTGCCTCGCGGGCAACAATATCACCGATGCCAGGAAATATAACAGCGAAGTCAAGGCGATAAGCCCGGACACGCCCGGCGCGGATCATTTTGAAGGCCTGTGCGACCTGATTGAAGGCAAGGACGACGACGCGCAGAAGGCATTCCAAGCGGAAGTCGCTGCGGGCACGCTCAGCATGACCACGGCAATGTCGAAGACGGGCCTGGCTGTCATTGCGCTCAGGAAAGCCACCAGCGCCAAGGATGTCGATGCGGTTCATGCCCTGGTTGAATCCGGCGAGAAGATGAAGGACCTGATACTCAAGCGGGAGGCCGAGATTTTCGGGCGTAATGCCGGCAATGTCCGCGTGATGGGCGGGTATCTGTCTTTCGTGAGAGTATGCGCGTTCCTCGCTCAGAGCAAATTTCAGAAGACCGACAACCCCCGCGAGGCGTCGCGCAAGATAACGCTCGCCGCCACGACGCTCAACAGGGCTTCCGTCCTGTTCCCAGGCTCCGAGGGCTGGCTTGCCACGGAGACAACGGCGTTCAAGGGCATTAATCTGGCCGACGATGTTCTGTCGAAATGGGATAGCGACAGCAATTTCTCGGACCTTGCCGACGGGGCCTTCTTCCTGGGGCAGGGCGTGTACCAGCAGGCCGTCAGTTGCCTGGAAAAGGACATCGCCAAGAACCCCAACAACTTCATCGCGATGCTTTTTGAGGCGCGCGCGAAGAGAGCGCTCGGCGACGAAAACGGCGCAGTGGAACTGCTGAAGAAGTGCCGGGAGGACGCGGAAGGCAAGAATTTCATCCCGGTCCTTACTGACCTGTACGCGATCTATGTAAACCGCGATAAAAAAGATCATGCCGCAATCACCGAAGTCCTCGATAAAATGTGCGAAATCGACCCGATGTTTCGTTATGAATATGCGCGGTACCTGACGCAGGACTATGTTTCTGAGGAAAAGGGCAAGAACTTAGATGATGCGATTAAGCAGTATGAAATCCTCAAAAAAGAGACGAACCTGCCCAATTGCTATCAGGCCCTCAATGGCCGGGCCTGGCTGCTCGTTCAGAACTTCGTTCAGAACCAGATCGGTGACGCAAAAACGCTGGGTTTGGCGGAAGACGATGCCAGGGAAGCCGTAAAACTGGCCGAGGCCATACCTGAAATCCAGCCGACCCCGCAGAAGATCGGCCTGATCGCGACGATTAACGATACGCTGGGATGGGTGCTTTATAACGAGGGCAAACTCGCGAAGGACGCAAAGTCTGCGACGGACAAGTATCAGGCAGCGGCCACAATTCTCGACAAAAGCGTCAGCGACCTATTGCAGGTAGCGCCGACCCAGGAAAGCGTAGCGACGGTGCTCTACCACATGGCGCTGGCGCACGATGCGCTGCGTACCCTTGCCGGCGACGACAAAAAGAAGGCCACCGCAAACCTCGTGAAGGCCGTCCAGGCGCTCAGGCTCGCGGTCCGTTATGCAAACTTCGCTGAGAAGAAGGATGCAGCGGACCTTCTCAATAAACTTCAGCCTTTAGTGCCTGCCGAGGAAACGACGACTCCGCCGGCTCCGGCGCCAACGCCCGCGCCGGGCACGGAAACACCGGCGCCGACGCCGGAACCGACTCCGGCTCCGACGCCTGCGCCTACGCCGGCCCCGGCCCCCGAACCAACTCCAGTCCCGACACCTGAGCCTGCTCCGGCCCCTTCGAACCCGTAATACATCGGGCGGAAGCAATCTTGAATCCGGGCGTCGAAATCGGCGCCCGGTTTTTTATGGCCGCCACATCATCGGGCATCCCTGGTGATTGCCGGCAATGTGCGTTGACTTGCGCGGCCTCCTGCAATAAAATCACGTTGGCTTTACGTCAATCCCGGAGGATGAGAGTGGATTATTCCAAAATAAAGGAAGGCTACGGCGTTCTGAGAAAAAGGCGCGCCCCGGCCGGCATGTCTTCGCGCGCATCGGCGGGGAAGGAGATAACGCGCTTTCTCCATCGCCTCGGAGTCGCCAGAGACAAGAAGCAAATCGAGTCGCACCTCGGCGACATCGTCGAGGAAATCCGCAAGACCTTTGACGATGCCCCGGAAGACGTACACCGCACGCTGGCGGCGTTCTGCTCAGAGTCGGATTCGCCGGAGTGGCGGCCGGTCTGCGGGGCGGAGCCGGATTGCGCAAAGTGCGAACTGACCGCGTCTTGCGCGCATTACAACCGGAAGCCGTCGCTAAAGGACCTGCCGCAGGACGAACGGCCGCGCGAAAGGCTTGTCGCGAAAGGCCCGCAAGCCTTGAGCGACGCGGAACTGCTGGCCATCCTGCTCCGCAGCGGCAATTCCAGCGAAAGCGCGGTCGAACTGTCGAAAAGGCTCCTCACAAAGTTCGGCGATTTCCGCCAACTCGGCGGCATGACGGCGGAGGAATTGTGCAAGGTCAAAGGCATCGGGCTTGCCAAGGCCGCGGAGATAAAGGCGGCGATGGAAATCGCGCGGAGGTACGCCGCGCTCGATGTCAAGATCGGCGAGCGGGTCCTCGGCGCGCAGTCCGTTTACCGTTACTTCCAGCCGAGGCTTCGCGACGAAAAGACGGAGCAGTTCTGGCTCGTGATGCTCGACAGAAAGAACCGCATAATCCGCGAGGAGATGATCTCGCGCGGCTCGCTCACCAACAGCCTTGTCCACCCGCGGGAGGTGTTCAAGGCGGCGATAAGCGCCTCCGCCGCGGCGGTCGTGGCCGTGCACAATCATCCGTCCGGCGACCCCGCGCCCAGCCTGGACGACAAGGGACTTACGGAACGGCTGGTGGAAACCGGCGAACTCGTGGGCATTCCCGTCCTTGACCACGTTATTATCGGAGAGAGCACGTTTTTCAGTTTTGCGGATGAGCGCATGTTGTTCAAGAGGTCCAAGCCATGAAGCGAAAGGCAGGGGAATCGCAGGCGCATATTTTCAGGACGGCCTGGGGCTGGTGCGGGATAAGCGTGACAAGGAAAGGCCTCGCGCGCCTGATTATCCCGGACGGCGTGAGCAGGGCGGAACTCGCGAGATTGCTCGGCGCGCCTGGAGCGAAAGGCGCGCATGGGGCGGTGAAGATGATCGGTGATTATTTCGCGGGACGGAAGCGCGGCTTCGATGTTCCCGTGGATTTCACCGGCGCTACGGCCTTTGAGCGCGCAGTGTACCGGGCGGCGGCGGAAATTCCGTACGCTTCCACGGCCTCCTACGGTGAAATCGCGCGGCGGATTGGCCGCCCCGGCGCGGCCAGGGCGGTGGGAATGGCGATGAGCAGGAATCCCGTGCCCGTCGTGGTTCCGTGCCACAGGGTTGTTAAAACCAACGGCGGGTTGGGTGGGTTCTCGGCGCGCGGCGGCGTGGCGACGAAGGAGAGGCTCCTCGCATTTGAACGAAAACACGCGGCCCAATTCGTTAATGCCGTGGACAAGGCCGCGGCGCGCAGGTATCATAAACGCTCCGTCCGGGCTTTTGCGGATAATGTTCATCTGACTGATATGTGAAGGAGCGGCCATGACGATGCAGGAGAAATTGAGCGCTGACCTGAAACAGGCCATGCTGGCGAAAGATGAGACACGCATGCTCACGCTGCGAGGCATGATGACCGAGTTGAAAAACGAGCGCGTCAAGAAGATGAAGGACCTCGTGGAGTCCGATGAACTCGTGGTGCTGCAGAGGTGCGCGAAGATGCGCAAGGACTCCATCGAACAGTTCACAAGCGCGAGCCGCGCCGACCTCGTCGAGAAAGAGACCGCGGAACTCAAGATTATCGAGTCGTACCTGCCCGCGCAGATGAGCGATGCGGACATCGAAGCGGCGGCGCGGAAGGCGATAAAGGACACCGGCGCCGTCGGCAAGCGCGACATGGGCAAGGTGATGAAGGCGGTCATGGAGCAGTGCAAGGGCCGTGCTGACGGAAACAAGGTAAAAGAAATTGTCAACCGCCTCCTCCCATAGCGTGCGAATAAAAACGCGAAATCCGATTCGGTCCCTGCCGGATCGGATTTTTTGTCCGGCATGTCCGACGGGCCGGGCATGGCCCTTGCGGTCAGGCAAGCCCGCGGTTCCTCGCGTTCACGACCTGGATGAGCCAGTAGCAGTATCGGTCGAAGTCCTCTTGGGACGCGAACGACGCGTCGGCCCAGTCTCCGCCGTCCACGAGGATTTTCACGCCGCGGTTGACGGCGACGTTCCGCCCGCCGAGCATTCGCGCCGTTATGCCGCGGATGTTCTGGAGCGTGGACTGCTCGAAGACCTCGCTGCCTTCGCTTATCCTGAATCGTGTCCAGGGCTGGTAAACGTAGATGTCCGCCGTGGGCACGCCGGCGACGCTTCCGCACACGATGAGGAATATCTCTTCGTATTTTTTCGTCAGGCTGAACCGGTCGAGGCAGAGCGTGAAGTTCAGGTTGCCGGGCGTCAGGCCACGCAGTTCCTGGACGGGCGGAAGGTCGATTGTGAATTCCTCGCTAATCGGGAGCGCCGTCACGCCGACTTGCGCGAGGCTCGCCTCGAGGGAGTAGGCCGTTTCCCCCGGCACGCCCTTGGCGATTACGCCGTAGTTGGCCTTGAGAAAGTTCGCGGCATCCTGGGGCGAAGTACGCAGCAGCGATACCATGATTGGCGCAACAGCCTCGATTTTCGCGCCGATGGGTCTTTGCGCGATGACGATGAAAAGCCCGCTGCGCGGCTTCTGCCACGGCGGGGCGTAGGTCGGCGCGTTATAGGCGTCGCGCATCCAGTCGGCCTGCTGCTGGGTTTGTTCCGTAAAGATGCCGCGCTGGTTGCTGTACTGCGTGTAAGGGTTGGCGTAGCCGCCGCCGTAACCTTGCGAATACGCCCCGCCGCGCCGGAAGGTCGCACTGTAGCGCTCCGTGGCGATAGAAGGCGTGGCGATGCGCAACTGTATCAAGGCCAGCGCCGCAAGGAACCCGAAGATTATCCCGCCCAGGTGCGCGTCGAATGCCACGCCGGTTCCCGGATTGAAGTAGCCGAGGAGGAAGAAAATCAATTGCTCGACAAACCAGAAACCCACGGCCACCTTTGCAGGCACGTAGAACGTGCCGATGTAGAACCACAGCCAGTAGAATACCCTGACCTGATTTCGCGGGCAGAGCAGAAAGTACGCGCCAAGCACCCCGGCTATTGCCCCCGATGCGCCTATGGTGGGCGCGGGGGAGTGCATGCCCAGGGCGTAATGCGTGAGGGTGGCCACGTAACCGCACGCGAGGTAGAACAGCGCATAGCCGGCCTTGCCCAGCCTGTCCTCCACGTTGTCTCCTGCAATCCAGAGGAACAGCATGTTCCCGCCGATGTGGAAAATGTCAACGTGCATGAACATGGAGTAAAGTATCTTCATGAAGGCGAAATGCGCCGGGACAAAGGCGTAATGTTCGAAAAAGCGCATCATTACCCTGTCGCTGCTGCCCAATGAAGGCTGGAAGAAAAGGAAGACAAGTACGTTGATGGCTATGATGGCATAGTTGACGTACGGGGTCTTCTCCGGTTTTGGGACATCGCCTATCGGGAAGATCATTTACCGCTGCCTGATTTCTTGGTTCTGCGGAGTTCGAGCAAAAGTTCGATTTCACCCGGCTGCAGGCCCGTCTGCCGCGAGATGCTGACAACGCTCTGGCCGGCGTCGGCGAGGGCGTAAACGGTGGCGTATTTTCCCTTTTCAGCGCCGGATGGATTCGCAGGCGCGCTCGCGGCCTCTGCCGGCTTGGCCGCGGTTTCCGCCGCTTTGGCCGTCGCCGCCGGGGCGGGCGCGCGCAGCGCCTCGAGTTTTTTTATCTTTTCGTCCGCCTCTTCTATCAGCCGGTTGAGGACGCGGATCTTGTTGTCGAGTTTCGCGTAAACCTCGCGGCCGATGTCGTCCAGTTTGACAATCATGTCGTCAATCTGCTCCCGCATGCGGATGGATGCGCCGTCGCCGGCACGGGAGGAGTTGGCGCCTGAATCAGCGGGCTTCTTTTTCAACAGGCGTGGAAGCACCACGATGATAATCAACAGTCCCAGCAGAAGCGCAAGGGGCCCCACCATGTTCTCGGGCAAAATTTGTGTCGATGCGATGTTCATGCTTCCCCCGCCGCGCCTGTCATGCCCTGGGTTTCTTGTCGTCCTTCTTTTCCTCGGCCTTCTCTTCCTTCTTTTCCGGCTTTTTCTCGTCCTTTGGTTTTTCGCCTATCTGGATGCCGTCGACCGAGATGTTCACCGTGCGGACTTCGTAGCCGGTCATCTTCATGACGGCCTCCGTGATGCGCTTGCGGATTTCCTCCACCAGCGCCGGGATGCTGACGCCGTACTTGACGCTGATGGACATGTCCACGGCTACTTCGCCCTCGCCGATTTCCACCTCGATTCCCCGCGGCCGGCGGCCCTTGATGAACAGGCTGAACGCGTCCTTGTGCGGCGTGCCGCCGACGCTCACGATGCCTTCGACGCCGAGCGTTTCGCTGTATATGATTTTCTCGATGACGGCGTCGGAGATTTTCAGATTTACGGAGCCTTTTTCAATCTTCGCCACGGTGATTTTTCCGTCTTTCATGTAAATGTCGCTCCCTAGTATGACATCGGACGTGCAAATGGATTATACGAGTTCCCGCGGCCAGCGCAAGCCTTTTCAACCAGGCCTGACGCTTGAGGAAATGAGGGTTAGGCATTTCCGTTCGCGTTTTTCCTCAACCCTTGCTTCCGCAAGCCTCAATTCCTCACCCTGTACTTTCCGCTTTCAAGGAATATGTCCCACGGGCGTGTACCGCATAATGCCGTAAATCCCCCCCCCCCCCCGGCGAAAGTTGTTTATTCCCTTCCGTGACTGGCACTTACGACAATTCCACCCCTCTGCGTCGCCTGAAACTATGCGACACTATGCGAACACCTGTGTCGCAAACTGGCGCTACTTTACACGCCCAGGGGTCAGACAAGAGGGTCAGGTACAATCTACGAGCTGGCCTCGCTCCGCTCGGCTGCGCTCCGTAATCGTACCTGACCCACTTGTCTGACCCCCTCGTCCCGGGAAGACACGATAATTGAACCGGCGGGAGACCGATTTCTTGTCCGACCCGCGAAAGCGGGGATGGGTCAGTCGCCGGGAAGCCTTGAATTACGGCGCGGCGAAGTTATAATGCGCCTTTCGTCAAGTGTATCAACGTTTGGGCCTTTGACAGGTTTTCTCCGATGGCAAAATATCTTGAAAGAGACAAGCAGGTCCTCTGGCATCCCTTCACGCAGATGAAGGACTGGATGGAGTATCCGCAGATTGTGATTGCGGACGGCGAGGGCGATATGCTCATCGACGCCGCCGGGAAGAAGTACATCGACGGCGTGTCGTCGCTCTGGTGCAATGTCCACGGCCACCGCAAGATGCAGATTGACGTGGCGATAAAGCGGCAACTCAACCGCATAGCGCATTCCACGATGCTGGGGCTGACGCACATTCCGGGCATTGAATTGGCCGAGCGGATAATCGAAATCGCCCCGCAGGGTTTGAAGCGCGTGTTCTACTCCGACAGCGGCTCCGAGGCGGTTGAAATCGCGCTGAAGATGGCGTTCCAGTACTGGCAGCACCGCGGCAAGCGGTATGCCAAGAAGACGAAGTTCGTCGCGCTGAAGGAAGGTTACCACGGGGACACGATTGGGTCGGTGAGCGTGGGCGGCATAGACCTTTTCCACTCGCTTTTCAAGCCGCTGCTTTTTGACGCCTATTTGGCGCCGGCGCCGTACTGCTACCGTTGCCCGGTGGGCGAAGAACAAGGAAAGTGCAAGAAGGAATGCCTCAAGGCGCTTGAGAAGGCGCTCAAGGCGCGCGCGTCGGAGGTTGCCGCGCTGATTATCGAGCCGCTTGTGCAGTGCGCCGGAGGCATGATTGTCGCGCCTGAGGGGTATCTGACGGAAGTCCGTAAACTCTGCACGAAATACAAGGTTCTCATGATTACGGACGAGGTGGCGGTGGGCTTCGGGCGGACGGGGCGGATGTTCGCCTGCGACCACGAAGGCATCAGCCCCGATTTAATGACAATAGCCAAGGGCCTTACCGGCGGCTACCTGCCGCTGGCAGCGACGCTTGCGACGGATGAGATATTCCAGCAGTTCCTCGGCGCGCCGGAAGAGCACAAGACGTTTTTCCACGGCCACACTTACACCGGCAACCAACTGGCCTGCGCCGCGGCGATAGCAAACCTTGACGTGTTCGAGCAGGAGGGCACGCTGGCGGCCATCCAGCCGAAGATCGCGCTGCTTGTCTCCAAACTGGAGCGTTTCCGGGCTCTCAACCACGTAGGCGACGTCCGCCAGCGCGGAATGATCGCGGGAATTGAACTGGTCGCCGACCGGAAAACCAAGAAGTCCTTTCCGGAGAAGGAGCGCGCCGGCCACAATGTGTGCCTCGCGGCGCGCAAACAGGGCCTGCTCATCAGGCCGCTCGGCGACGTCATAGTCGTCTTCCCGCCGCTTGCCATTACCGATGAGCATCTGGAGCAGATGACGGATGTCATTTACGCGTGCGTGAAAGAAGTCTGTGGCGATTGATTTTCACCACAGAGAACACGGAGAGCACAGAGAAAAATCCATGGGAGAGGAAAGACAAGAGCGCATCAACCGACTTACGGAAAAAGTGATTGGCGCGGCCATTGAAGTGCATAAGCAGTTGGGGCCGGGATTGCTTGAATCCGCTTACGAGGAGTGCCTGGCCTACGAAATGTCCAATCTCGGCATTCCTTTCAAAAAGCAGGTGGGATTGCCTGTGACGTATAAGGACGTTCGCATTGATTGCGCGTACCGGCTTGACATGTTGGTGGATGAAGTTCTGATATTGGAGATTAAGGCCGTGGAGACAGTGCTTCCCGTTCACAAGGCCCAGATACTTACCTATATGAGGCTTTCTGGATGTCGGTACGGCCTGTTGATTAACTTCAATGTGCGCCTGTTAAAGAACGGCATCCAACGGTTCATTCAGGATTGATTAAATTCAAGTATTATTATTCTCTGTGTTCTCTGTGCCCTCTGTGGTGAAGATTGATGAAAGCGGCGTTTTTCATAACCGGTACCGACACCGGCGTGGGCAAGACGGTCGTTACCGCGGGCCTCGCGAAGGCTTTGCGGTATCGGGGCTATGATGTCGGGGTGATGAAGCCGATTACTTCCGGCGCGGCGCGAAGGGGGATGGCGCTTGTGTCGGAAGACGCGGAATATCTCCTCGCCGCGGCAGGGCTTGAGGACCCCGCGATGCTCGTAAGCCCGGTGTGCCTTGAGCCGCCGCTCGCGCCGTACTCGGTGACGATGCTGACCGGCCAGCAAATCGACATCTCCCGCGTCATGGGGGCGTACGTCACCCTCCGCAACATGCACGACATATTGCTGGTGGAAGGAATCGGCGGGCTTCTCGTGCCGATAAAGCAAAACTACTCCGTGCTTAACCTCGTCGCCGAGATGGACATTCCGCTTGTGATTGTGGCGAGGCCGAATCTCGGCGCCGTGAACCACACGGCGATGACCGTTTCCTGCGCGAGAGCGGCGCGCGTTTCCGTCGCGGGGGTCGTGTTCAATTATTGCGAGAACCGGCCGGAGACCGCCGCCGAAAAGACCAACCCGGACGTTGTGCGGCAGGTCTGCGAAGTGCCGGTGCTCGGAGTCGTGCCTTTCATGGCGCGGCGCGATGCCGCGGATTTGCCGATGGAGCCTTTTCTGCCGGTCGCGGAAAAACTGCTGGCGGTGAGCGAAATCCCGCGCCCGGAGTGAGGTGGCATGAGCGCTTCGAAAGACATCCAGAAAAAAATTGAGGACCTGCGCGAGAAGATCCGGTACCACAACTACCGTTACTACGTGCTCGATAGCCCGGAGGTAACCGACGCCGAGTACGACCGGCTGATGCGGCAACTGGAGGCGCTCGAGGACGAACATGCCGAACTAATCACGCCCGATTCCCCTACGCAGCGCGTCGGCGCGCAGCCTGTCGAGGCTTTCGGGACCGTAACGCATGCCATTCCGATGCTGAGCATAGAGAACGCGCTGAACGAGGGCGAACTGCGCGAGTGGGTTGACCGCGTGCACCGCTCTTTGCCCGGGGAAAAGGTCGAGTACTCGCTGGAGCCGAAACTCGACGGCCTGGCGGTGGAACTTATTTACGCGAACGGGCTTTTCACCACCGGCTCGACGCGCGGAGACGGCACGACCGGCGAGAACATCACGGAGAACCTACGCACGATAAAGAGCATTCCTTTGCGGCTTCTGGAGCGGCATGTTCCCGTGCCGCGCCTGCTTGAGGCGCGCGGGGAAGTCGTTATCAAGAGGGCGGATTTCGGGCGCTTGAACGAGGAGCGGAGCAAGGCGGGCGAGGAACTTTTCGCGAATTCGCGCAACGCCGCCGCCGGCTCCTGCAGGCAACTTGACCCGCGCGTTACCGCGTCGCGCCCGCTTTCGATTTTCCTTTACGGCATAGGCCGCGTCGAGGGCAAGACCTTCGAAACGCACTCCGGGTCGATGGATTACCTGATGAAACTCGGCCTGAAGGTCGTGGACAAGCGCGCGGTGGTCCGCACGGTGGACGAAATAACCAAGTTCCATAATAAACTGCTCGACGCGCGCGCGAATTTCCCGTACGAGATGGACGGCATGGTCGTGAAGGTGAATTCTTTCGACCAGCAGAAGCGCCTCGGCATACGCTCGCGCAGCCCGCGGTATTTTCTGGCGTACAAGTTTCCGGCGCACGAGGCGACGACGAAACTTCTGGACGTGCGCTGGCAGGTGGGCCGGACCGGCGCGCTTACGCCGGTGGCCGTGCTTGAGCCGGTCGGCATCGGCGGCGTGACGGTCTCCCGCGCCACGCTACACAACCAGGACGAAATCAAGCGCCTTGACGCGCGCGTCGGCGATACGGTCGTCGTACAGCGCGCGGGAGACGTCATTCCGAAGGTCGTCACCGTCGTGGCCGCGAAGCGCACCGGCCACGAGAAGATTCCGAAGGTGCCGAAGGAATGCCCGGTGTGCGAGGCGGAAATTGTTTTTACCGAAGGCGAGGTAGTCCCGCGCTGCCAGAACATCGCCTGCCCCGCGCAGGTCAAGGGCAATATTCTCCACTTCGCCCACAGGCGGGCGATGGACATAGACGGGCTTGGCGACAAGATAGTTGACCAACTTGTGGACAACGGCCTCATAAAAGACCCCGGAGATTTGTATTCGCTGACGGCTGGAAAAATCGCGGACCTTGAGCGAATGGGAGAGAAGTCCGCGGCGAACCTCGTGGCGGAGATAGAGAAATCCCGTTCCGCGCCTCTGGCGCGCGTCATTTACGCGCTCGGCATCAGGCACGTCGGCGAGCATGTGGGGCGCGTCCTGGCGGAGCATTTTTCCGGCATTGATGAAATCGCCGAGACTCCTCTTGAGAAACTTCAGAACACGCCCGGCATCGGGCCTGTCATCGGAAGCAGCGTCCACCAGTATTTCCGCGACGAGCACAACAGGCGGTTTCTGGATAAACTCAAGAAGGCCGGGATCCGAATGACCGCGGAGAAGCACGCCGAGAAGAAAAGGATACTCGAGGGACAGACATTTGTATTTACCGGCGGGCTTGATACAATGAGCCGCGACGAGGCGAAGGAACTGGTGGCTTCTCTGGGCGGGCACGCCGCGGGAAGCGTGAGCGCGAAGACCGATTACGTGGTGGCCGGGAAAGACGCCGGAAGTAAACTGGATAAGGCTAAGGGACTGGGCGTCAAGATAATCGACGAGAAGGAATTCAGGAGGATATGCAAACTTGAGTAACGAAATACAGCAGTTGAAAAAGGTGATCACTCCCAAGAAGGACGCGAAAGGCTCCTACTTCAAGAGGGGGTTTTTCAAGGGACTTGCGGGCATACTGCCGGCGTTGCTCACCATCGTTATCCTTGTATGGTGCTATCAGATTCTGCGGGATTACCTCGGCGTGCACGTGAATTCGGCGATTGAGTGGCTGGTCGGGGTGACGGGGCTTGAACGGGCGGCGGTGAAGATAAACATGTTCATTGCCGTCAACATCAGCGCGCATCTCGCCCCGGCGGATCCCGCATCCGTCGAGTTGAAACTCCGGCCTCTCATCGGCATTGTCCTTTCCCTTGTCCTCATTTATATTCTCGGTTCTTTCATTTCGTCTTATATTGGGAAGAAACTCTTTCCGAAACTGGAAAAGATGTTCCTGCGCGTGCCGATCGTCAAGGCCGTTTATCCCTATGCGCGGCAGGTTACGGACTTCTTTCTCGGCGAGCAGAAGATAAAGTTCGAGCGGATTGTGGCAATCGAGTATCCCCGCAAGGGAGTCTATTCCGTGGGGTTTGTGACCAACGAAGGCCTGCGCGACGTGCGCGACAGGGTGGGGAAGCGCATGCTGACGGTTTTTATACCGGCTTCGCCCACGCCGGTTACCGGATACCCGGTGATGGTTCCCGCGGACGAGGTCATACCGCTTAATATCAGCATTGATGACGCGCTGCGTTTTGTCATTACGGGCGGCGTGCTGCTGCCGCTTGGGCAAGGGGGGATAGGGACGCCCGCGGCCTTGAAGGGCGAGCCTCCTTCCTTGGACGCCGGCCCTTCAGGTTCCGGGACACAGGGGCAGAATTAGTCCGCGCCGCAATCCCGCAAAACCCCGGCGAGCGAATCCCGCGCCTCTCCATGCGGCAGAAATTGCCGCCTGTCGGCAGAAATACATGGAATTTTCCCTTCCATCCGGCTCCCCTGAGAATTCCGCAAGAAAAAATCATTTCATCTTGAATCCCTTATCCCGCTTGGGTCCGGCGGCGGTTCACCGCCCTGCGGCCGGCTGTTCGGCCGCTTGAGGCACGCCTCTTGCCACTGTCATGGAAGACGGAACTACCACAGCGTCACGGAGGGGCGAGATGATTGAAGGCGTATACCTTTCTACGGCAGGCGGACTGGTGCAGGACGCGAAGCACGCCGTCACCGCCAACAACGTCGCCAACGCCAACACGCCCGGCTTCAAGAAGCAGCAAATCATCTTCGAGACCCGCCTTGCCGAAGCGATGTCGCGCAACGGAAATCTTCCCGGCACAATGCCGCTCACGGCGGGCGGCGGCAACTGGATAGCGGAGACCGTTACGGACTTTTCGCAGGGGGCGCTGAGCAGCACGAATAATCCCCTCGACCTAGCGATAGAGGGCGACGGGTTTTTTGCGGTGACTGATGGGAAGGACGAATACTACACCCGCGCCGGAGCGTTCAGCCTTGATTCGCAGGGGCGGCTTGTTACCGCCGACGGCAAGTATTCTGTTCTTGATGAGAACGGCCAGCCGATCGTCATCACCGGCGACGAAGTGAAGGTTAATCCCGACGGCACGATTATCACGCGGGTCAACGGCGCGGAAGCCGAGGCGGGCAAACTTGCGCTGGTGACTTTCAAGGAATTGAAGGACAAGGCCCCCGGCCTTTCGAAGATTCTCCGCCCGGTTGGGGATGCGAATTTCACATACGGCGGGAAAAACGTGATCCCGGCCACGGGCGTCGTAAAGCAAGGCTTCATCGAGCAGTCGACGGTCAACATTGTGGAAGAAATGGCGGCGATGATCGCGGGGTTCCGCGCGTTCGAGGCCAACATGCAGGCCGTCCGCGCTCAGGACGCCGCGCTCGCCCAGGCCGTCTCACGGGTTGGCCGCTCAACCACAAAATAGCAAGGAGGCATCCACATGGCATTGCAGGCACTAAGCACCGCGGTAACCGGCATGCGCGCGCAACAGACGAACGTTGACGTGATTGCCAACAACATTGCGAACGTCAACACGAGCGGCTTCAAGAAAGCCCGGGCGCGTTTCGAGGATCTCTTCTACCAGGAAATCCGCCGCGCGGGCGGCCAGGCCCCCGATGGCGGCGTCATTCCGACGGGGATCGAAACGGGCACCGGCGTGCGTCTCGCCGGGACGCTGCGCGATTTCCGCGCGGGAAGTCCATTTGAAACCAAGGCGCCGCTCGACCTTTTCATTGACGGCGAAGGCTTTTTCCAGGTGAGGATATCCCCCGAGCGGGTCGGATACACGCGCGACGGCTCCTTTACGCTGGACAACGAGGGAAACATCGTCACCAAGGACGGCTTCAAACTGGAGCCGCCGATCCAGGTGGACATGACGACCGCTGTTGCCGTGCAGGTCTCGCAGGACGGCCTTGTGCAGACCATCGACGCGAGCAGCGTGGTTACGGATGTCGGCCAGATAACGCTCGCGCGCTTTGTCAACGTCGGCGGCCTTCAGGCGAAGGGCGACAACGTATTTCTCGAGACGCCCGCCTCCGGCCCGCCGCGCACAAGCAATCCGAACCAGGACGGGTTCGGCAAGATCCTCGGCGGTTTCGTGGAGGAATCGAACGTGGACATCGTGGAGGAAATGGTCAACCTCATCGCCGCGCAGCGCGCGTTTGAGGTGAACTCGAACTCGATAAAAGTGGCCGACCAGATGCTGCAAGTGGCCAATACCCTGAGACAGTAATGCGTTGCTTTGAGGAAACATGAGACTGATTGCCGGCACAACCCTGATTCTTGCGGCGGTTCTCTCGCTGAGCGCAAACGCCTTTGCGGCGGACATCACGCTCAATGATAGCGTCGAGGCGAAGTATCAGTACGTGCCACTCGGCGACCTGGCCGTTGTGAGCGGCGTGAGCGAAGAGGATGCGGCGAAAATCAACGGCATATTCTGCGGCTCCGCGCCGAGTCCCGGCGAAGTCCGCGAGATCAGCGTCGATTACATCAGGATGCGCCTGCGCCAGAGCGGCTTTGACCCCAAGGAATTCAAGTTTAAGGGCGCGGATGCGGTGAGACTGAAAACGGTCCTGCGCATGGACCTGCCGCTGAGCGCGGATGTTTCGGGGGAGGACACTTCGAAAGATGTCGAACCCTCGTCTGTTTCATCCGCTGCGACATTCGAGGAGAAAATCAAGGCCGCGATTATTAAAAGCATTGCGCGGAAATTCGCGGTCAAGGCGGATGATGTCATTGTTGTGATAAAGAATATCAGCAAAGCGCTTGAGGGCTGCGACGCCTCGGCGGAGGTTGCCGCTGCCAGGCCGACGCGCGATATCAAGAGCCTCGGCAATATGTCTTTCAGCATCACCGCTAAATCCGGCGACGGCGAAATCTCCGGGATTGCGAACGCGGATGTGACGGTGAACATGGACGTGGTTGTCGCCGCGCAGGATATTTCCGCGGGCGCCGCCCTGAGCGGTCCGATGCTGTCCGTTCAGCGCGTGAGCATATCCGCGGACCCCGGCGACTACTTCACTTCAACGGCTTCGGTGGAGGGGTTCAAGGCGACGAGGAAAATCGCGGCCGGCCAGCCCGTCGCGGCCGCCGCCATTCAGCAGCCCGTTCTCGTGAAGCGCAACGATGTCGTAAAGGTGTTCGTGCGGGTGGTGGGGACGGACGTTGTAGTCGAGACCACGGCCCGCGCCGAGAAAGAAGGCCGGAAGGGCGAGTTCATCAACGTAACCAACGTGAATTCAAAAGAGACCTTCTCTGCGCAGGTGATAGGACAGGGACAGGTACAAGTTATTATTGGAGAATAGCGATGCGCCAGTTCATGAAAATATCCGTTGTGGCCGTTGCAATGCTTTTGCTCGCCGGGGCGGTTTGCCTCGGCGGGAGCCTCTTCCGCAAGGGGCAGGAGCAGAAGGCCCAGAACCCGGCTCCCAGCGGGGCGACCATCTACACGTCCGTTCCAGCGGAAAAACCGCCCTCGCCCAAGTTGCACGACCTCGTCAAGGTCATCGTGCTGGAAGTGAGCACCGCCTCCGCCAACGGCAAAACGAAAGAGGAAAAGAACACGGAACTGAACGCGAGCCTGAACAAGTTTATCAACTGGGACGGCAGCACGCTTAACGGGGATCAGAGCAATAACCCGGCGGTTGACCTGAAGGCAAAGCACAAGACGGACAACAAGGCCGAGACGTCGAAGAACATGATTATCAAGGCCACGATTAAAGCCGAAGTCGTCGAGATGCTTCCGAACGGCAACCTTGTGATTGAGGCGATAAAGACCCGCACCGTAAACCAGGAGACCGAGGTCATGACCCTCACCGGCGTGATTGATCCGGATGACCTTGATGCAACCGGCACGCTCCTGTCCGACGACATCGCGCAACTCAAACTGGCCTACACCGGCAGCGGCACGGTGAGCGATCCGCAGAAGCGCGGGATTCTGACCAGGATACTGGACTGGCTGTGGCCGTTCTGAGCGGCTTGGCGGATGAACTTTGACAATAACCCCTCTCGAGGATTCCGGCAGCCCTCTGGCTGGGGCTGCCGGGAATCCCCATTTAATGAGGGTTCGATGAACATTCTGGGGTCTCGTTCACGAGAGACACGAACATGAAAAAGTACATCATTACAATCGCCGTCCTCCTTCTTGCGTGCAATGCGGCGTTCGCCGAGCGGCTGAAGGACGTGGCGCGTATCGACGGCGCCATTGACAATGATCTGAAGGGTTTCGGCCTTGTCATGGGCCTCAAGGGCACCGGCGACGGAAACGGCCTTGCGGCCTCCGCGCTGAAGGGCGTGCTTCAGAAAATCCTCAAGGACAACAACCTGACCGAGGCCGACATCGACAGCAAGAACATCGCCATAGTCATGGTTACCGCGACGCTGCCCGCTTTTTCCAAGATCGGCGGCAAGATAGACGTGAAGGTCAGTTCAATCGGCGGCGCGACTTCGCTTCAGGGCGGCGTTCTTCTTGAGACGCAACTGATTCCGGTCGGCGCGATAGACACCGTTTACGCCGTGGCGCAGGGGCAGTTAATTGTCGGTGACCAGGATGCGCATCCGACGGTCGCCGAAATCCCCGCCGGCGCGCAGGTTGTCGAGGAAGAGCCGTGCGAGGTTGTCAAGCAGAAGGACGGCAACCGTTTTGTAACCCTTCTGCTCAACAATCCGGACTACACCACCGCGAACAACGTTGTGGAAGCAATCCGCGGCGACGAGCAACTTTTCGGCAAATACGGCAACATCGCCCGCGCGAACAGCGCAGGCGAGGTGGACGTGATTGTGCCCGACGGCGTTGACGAGGTGAGTTTCATAAGCAAACTGCTCGACGTGACGGTGGAAGTGGACAGCTCCGCAAAGGTGATTCTCAATCCCCGGACCAAGACGGTAATCATCGGCGAGCGCGTTACAGTCCTGCCGGTTGCGATAAGCCACGGCAACCTGCGGATCGTGGTGGGCCAGAACGAGCAGGGCGTTGCAACGCTCGAACCGGGCCAGCCCAAAGGCATGCCGCTCCAGAAACTCGTTGACATGCTCAACGCCGTCAAGGCCACGCCGGACGACATAATCGCCATCATCGAGGCGCTCAAGGCCGCCGGCGCGCTCCAGGGCGAGGTCGTGGTGCAATAAGGGCCGCAATGGAAACTTCAGCGACGACAAACAGCACGGCATCGACGGTGGACACGTACGCGGAGTATGCAAGCGTCATGCGCGGCCTGGAGTCCGCCGCGGAATCCGCGCAGACCCCGGAGAGCGAGAAGGCGTGGAAGGCCGCGAAACAAGTTGAAGCGGTCTTCCTGGGCATGCTGCTCAAGGAGATGGAGAAGACCGTGGAGAAGGGCAGCCTCTTCCACGGCGGCGTCGGCGAGGACATGTTCCAGGCGGAACTGGATAACGCATATGTCGATTCATTTGCAAACGGCGCGGACAACGGGATTGCGCGGCTCTACTACGAGCAGATGATGAGGAGCAACCCGGTCGATGCGGCAAAAGCGCGCGGAATCATCAAGAGTGGCTTCATCCCGCTTGTGAAAGAGAACGCGGCGCTGCCGCTGGCGCATGATGAAGCGCAGTTCCTGCCGCTGGACAAAGACCGGCTTGCGCCGAAGTTTATCCCGCTGAAATCCGCCGGATTCTGACGGTGCGATATGGAAGACATCAGGAAAACATACCTGCACGTTCTTGAGACGCTGCTCGCGTTTCACCGCGATTTGCTTTCCGTGCTCGAGCGCGAGGCCGACGCGATGGTGAAGCATGACGTCGCCGCGATTGAGAAGACCGCGCGCGAGGAGGGCCCGCTGGTCGAGAGCATAAGGGCCGCGGAGCAGAAGCGCCAGAAGACGCTCTTAAGGATGAGCCAGGAATTCGGGCGGGACCTGAAGCGCGCTAACCTCGCGGAGATAGCGAATGCCTGCGGCGGAGATTATTCGGCGCGCATGCTCGGCCTTCGCGCGGAGTTGCGCGAAGTCGCCGAGGAAATGGCGCGGAAGAACAGGCTGAAGACACTGCTTTGCGAACAATCGCTTTCGCACGTGAAGACAATGCTGCGGTTCCTGACCGGAAGCGCCGAGAGCGGGCTTTACACGCCTTACGGCACGCTGGAAGAAAAGGCGCGGAAGGTCATTCTCGACCAGCGGGTGTAATGGGAAAACCGGAAATCGCGGCCAATTATGAGGTATGACCGATTATGAGCATTTTTTCGGCATTCAACGTGGGCAGGCTGGCCCTCGCGGCGCAGCAGACGGCGCTGCAGGTAACGGGCCAGAACATCGCCAATGCGAATAACGACGCGTACACGCGCCAGCGCGTGCTGTTCCAGACGATGCCGCCGATGGACCTTGGTTACGCGCAACTCGGCACCGGCGTGCGCGTCGCGGATATCCAGCGCGTCATCGACGAGGCCGTCGCGGCGCGCATTAATTCGGCCAACTCCTCCCTCGGCAGCACGCAGGCGCAGCAGGAACTGCTCTCGCAACTCGAAGGGATTTTCAATGAATTGAGCGGCAGCGGCACCAATCTTTCCACCGCCATGAGCAGGTTCTTCGACAGCCTGGAATCGCTTTCAACCAACCCGGGCGATTCCTCGGTGAGACAGCAGTTGCTCGCAAACGCGGATTCGCTGAGCGATTCGTTCAACAACCTCGCCGGGCAGATGAACGCCGCGCGCGCGAGCATAAACGATTCGGTCAAAATCACGGTGGATGATATAAACCAGATTATCCAGAACATCGCGCAACTGAACCGGCAGATAGTCGCCTCGGAGGCCGGAGGGGCGGACCTTGGAAAGGCGAACGATCTGCGCGACCAGCGCGACGCGCTCCTCACGAAACTGTCCGGCCTCATCGACGTTGACGCCACGGAGGCGTCGGACGGATCGCTGAACATCCTTGCCGGAAGCGATTTTCTTGTTTTCGGCGACAATGCGTTCACGCTGACAACCTCCGACCAGATGGACCGCGGAGTCAAAGTGTCCACGGTCGAGTTCGAACAGAATGGCGCGGAACTGGCGCTGCGCGGCGGGAAACTTGAGGGGCTTGTTGCCGCGCGCGACCAGATACTGCCCCAGTTCATCGACGATATTTCGACGCTAGCCGGCACGATGATTAACCAGATGAACATGCTGCACAACGAAGGCCAGGGGCTGGACCGGCTTTCGAGCGCGACGAGCGAGGAGGAAGTGAGCGGGCCGATGGATGTGCTCAATGCGGCGGGGCTTCATTTCACGCCGGTAAACGGCAGTTTCAACATCGACGTTTATAACCGGAACACCGGCGAGAAGAAGACCGTCAACATAACGGTGGACCTTGACGGCATCGGCTCGGACACCACTCTGCAAAGCCTCGTCGCGGAGATAAATTCCAAGTTGAGCGCGGCCTTCGGCGGGTCTTCGCCGGTCAGCGCGGAAGCGACGATTACGAACAACCTCGTGGTTCAGAGCGGCAACGACAATTACACTTTCGCTTTCTCGGACGACACGAGCGGCCTGCTGGCGGCATTGGGGATGAACAACTTTTTCAGCGGTTATGACGCGCTTTCGATGAAGGTGAGCGAAACGTTGCACGACAATCCGGACCTGATTGCGGCGTCGCTCACTGGCGCGCCCGGCGATAACAGCAACGCGCTGCGCATGGCGAACCTCCGCAACGCCACAGTCCTCGATAACGGCACCGCGACGCTTGCGGATTTCTACCAGGGAGTCGTGGGTTCTCTGGCGGTGCAGTCGGCCTCGGCCAAGGACCGGCTGGACAATCAGAGCCTGCTGCTGACTTCCGCGCAAGATGAACGGCAGCAGGTCTCGGGCGTGAACATAGACGAGGAAACAATAAACCTGATTTCGTACCAGCGCGCCTATCAGGCGGCCGCGAAGTTCATTTCGGTAATCGACAGCCTGCTGGAGACGCTGATTACGGCGCTGTAGCGACAGGCGCAAGAATTCCCTGAGACGCAACAAGGTGAGTCATGGGCATCATTGGATCGACAAATGACGTGGCGCTGACGCGCATAACGAACGCGCTCCAGAGCAGCATGCTGCTCAGCAGCATGAACGCGAGCCTTCGGCGCTTGCTGGAATTGCAGCAGCAGATTTCCACGGGCAACCGCATAAATACTCCCAGCGACGATCCGATCGGCGCGAACACCGCGCTTGAACTCCAGGACATGCTGGCGAAGGCCACGCAGTACGAAACAAACGTCAATACCGCTTCGCAAAGCCTGGGGCTGACGGAAACGGCGCTGAGCAGTCTGAGCGACATACTCACGCAGGCCAAGACGCTCATGCTTCAGCAGGTCGGCTCCACGGCGACGGCCGACACGCGCAAGACCGCCGCGACCAGCGTCGACGGAATGCTCCAGGAGGCGGTGAGCATCGCCAACAGGAAATTCGGCAATACTTATATCTTCGGCGGCGCACGGATGAGCACGGCGCCCTTCACGCAGACCGGCGACGCAGTGGCTTACAGAGGCGACGGCACGGAGATGCTGGCGAACATATCCGAAGGCATTACGCTGCCGGTGAGCATGTCGGGCGCGAATGCTTTCGGGGCGCTTTCCACGGAGATATCAGGCAACGTTGACCTTAATCCCATTATCACGACGGACACGAAACTGCGAGACCTCAACGGCGGCAAGGGAGTTACTCTAGGAACCATCAAAGTAACCGACGGCGTTGACACGGCGTACATCGACCTTTCGAAGGCCGAAAGCGTCGGCGACGTCATCGACATGATAAACAGCGAGGGCGGGGGGATTGTGAGCGCGTCGCTGAACGCGGCCAAGAACGGCCTGAGGCTCAGCACGGCCACGGGAAATATCGGGGTTTATGAAGTTGACGGCGGCAAGACGGCGCGGGATTTGGGAATCCTGAACGGCGCGGTTCAGCCGGGGCCGCTTGTCGGCGCGGACCTGAATCCGCGAATCACCGAATTGACGAAGGTCTCGGACCTCTTCGGCGGCGCTGGACTGACAAATCCTTCTTCAAACATAATCATCACCAACGGCTCGCAGAGCGCAACCATAAATTTCTCCGCGGCGACGACCGTGCAGGACATGCTGAACATCATCAACACGTCGGGTGTGGGCGTTACGGCGCGCATCAATTCCAGCGGGACAGGCATCGATATTGTCTCCAATCTGAACGGGGCGCGGCTTTCGGTTCAGGACGCGCCGGGCGGGACGACGGCGCAGGAGATGGGGCTTTTGCTGGGTTTGGGGCGGACGCCGCTGGAAGATTTGAATGGCGGCGCGGGCGTGTCGCAGACGAGCGGAGACGATTTCAGAATCATGCGCAGCGACGGCGTTGTGATTAAGGTGGACATCGGCAACGCCGCGACCGTGCAGGACGTTGTGGGCCTGATTAACAAGGACCCGGAGAACACCGGCGGGCTTTTGACGGCAAGCGTTGATTCGGCGAACGACCGGATTGTGCTTGCCGACAACAGCGGCGGAGGCGGCGACCTTGTGGTGGAAAACCTTAACGGCTGCTACGCCGCGTCGAACCTGGGAATCGCGGGCACGGTGGCGAACGGCCCGGCGCCGATAACGCTGACGGGCGGGGACCTTTCCCCGGCGGGCGTGCAGTCGGACAACATATTCACGGCGCTAATCAGGCTGCGCGATGCGCTCCTTTCCAACGACAGCAACGCGATATCGCGCGCGGGGGCCATGCTCGACACCGCAAAGAACAAGATACTGAATTCGCTCGCGGAGGTGGGCACGAGGGAGCAGAGGCTGGATGCGACCAAGAACAGGCTGGAAGACGATAAGATCAACTTCCAGGATTTGCTTGCGAGCACAATGCAGGCGAACCTTGCCGAGGTGGTGATGAAATACCAGAACGAACAGACGTTGTACCAGGCGGGCCTGCAGACGGCGGCGATACTGTTGCGGAATTCACTGCTGAATTACCTGTGATGCACACCTGAAATGACGCATCGGGGGTCTTGCGTCAAGCACGATGTTTCAAGGAAGGCGACATGAAGATTCTCACGACGCGGTTCGGCGAGTTGGAAATCAGCAGCGACGAGGTTTATTACTTCCCCGAAGGCCTGCTGGGTTTCGGGTCGGTAAAGCGTTATTTCACGCTTGCCAATCCGACGGGCGGGCCGTTCGAGTGGCTGCAGGCGGTTGAGCCGCCGAACCTCGCGTTCGTGGTCTGCGATCCGCGGGTCTTCAAGCCGGAGTACGAGGTCAAGGCCAAGAAGGAGGACCTTGAGTCCATCAAGATCGAACGCATGAAGGACGCGATCGTGCGGGTAATCCTGGTGATTCCCAAGGGCCATCCGGAGCGCATGACGGCAAATCTGCAGGGCCCGATAGTGTTCAACGTGAAAGCGCGGTTGGCGAAGCAGATTGTGTTGCCGGGCGAGGAATACTCCACGCGCCACCGAGTTTTTCCAGAGGAAGCGTTCGCCGGCGGGAAAGCCTGAGGGAGGAGCCGACATGCTAGTGCTGTCACGCCAGAGGAATGAAACGATAATGATCGGCGATACGATAGAGATCACGATCGTTGACGTGAAGGGAGACAAGGTTCGTATCGGGATAAACGCGCCTCTGGAAATTCCCGTGCACCGCAAGGAGATTTACGACGCAATCAAGCGGGAGAACATCGAGGCGAGCACCGTGGAGACCGAGCCGCTGGCCGCGGCCGCAGGCCTGTTCCAGAAGACCGCGACGAAAAAGAAATAGAGCGGCGCTGGAGATGGAGGGACGGAGTTTTCACTTTTTTTGACTGCAACTTGGAACATCGATCCGCCCTGGCGCCGAGCAGAACGCGCCGGAATAGGATAGGCGGGTCGTCAAATCGCCCATTCACGGAGGAACGGCCATGGGTTTGCGCATCAACACCAACCTGGCGTCGATAATCACGCTTCGCAGCCTCAACGAGGCCGACAACCAGCAGCAGAAATCCCTGGAGCGGCTTTCGACGGGGCTTAAGATAAACCACGCGGGCGACGATCCGTCGGGGCTTGTGATTTCCGAGCAGTTGCGCGCGCAAATCAGCGGCCTCGGGCAGGCGGTGGAAAACAGCCAGTTCGCCTCGAATCTGGCGGGCACTGCGGAGGCCGCGCTTGGCGAAATCAGCGACCTGCTTGCGGCCATGCGACAGTCCGCCGTATTTTCGCTGAACTCCGGGGCCACATCGCGCGAGCAGGTGGCGGCCGAGCAGGATTCCGTTGACAGCGCCATTGCCGCGATTGAACGCATCGCGAATACAACGCGCTTCGCCACAACGCAACTCTTGAATGGCGAGAGCGCGTTCCATGTAACTTCGCAGGACGCGGGCCTGCTGGATGTCGCGCCGATAAGCCTCGCTTTTGATCCCGCCAGCGATCCCACGACCTACACGATAAACGTTACCACGCCGGGCAAACAGGCGAGCATGCTGGCCAGCGGGACGACGTCAGATATGGTCGTGTCCGGCGGGCCGGTTGTCTTGCGGATTACGGGATCCGTCGGGAGCGAGGACATTGTGCTGGCTTCCGGGACTGACCTTGCCGCGTTTTCGCAGTCTATCAACATGATGCGCGGCAACACGGGCGTGTACGCGAGCGGCTCATACCTGTACAGCGACTCGTTCGGTTCCACGGCTCGGATTACCATCGAGCAGATGGGTGGCAGCGGCACGTTCAACGGCGCGGGAGGCGCAATCACCAAGATCGGCGATTCTGCCCGCGCGTCAGGCGCGGACGCGGTTGCAAGCATCAACGGCGCCGAGTTTGCCGCTGACGGCAACGTGCTGAACATTACCACTCCCGCGTTTGCCGGCAGGGTGGAACTTGCGCCGAACTCTGTGGCTTCAGGCTCATCCCTGCAATTTACGGTTGAACGTTCCGGCCTGCTTTTCCAACTGAACTCGCAGCAGACCAGCGGCGACCAGCACATTATCGGCTTGCCGAACATGTCGCCGGCGTTTCTGGGCATGCAAGCAACCGCCATCGGCGGCCAGACGGTCGGCGGATTCCTCGACAGCCTGAAGGCCGGCGGGGACAACGACATGTTCACGAATCCGGGCAACGCGCTGAAAATCATTGACGCGGCACTCGGTGACGTATCGAATGTGCGCGCCTACCTCGGCTCGTTCGTGAGCGATACCGTCGGGCCGAACATCGACTCGCTGAACGTTGCGATTGAGAATCTGACGGCTTCCGACTCGCAGATCCGCGACCTTGACTTTGCGAGCGAGACCGCGGAATTCGCCCGTTCGCAGGTGCTGTTCCAGGCGGGCATAAGCGTGCTGTCGCAGGCGAACATCATACCGCAGGCGGTCCTCAAACTCCTGCAATAGTCCGTGGGCGAGGTCGGCGAACATTGTGCCCTCGGATCCAATGCCCGTATTACGATCGGCCGGAGACGCTTTTCGCCGGTGAAGGCGAGAGGCCTCCCCGGCCGATGTTATTGCAAAGGGAAAGCGATGCTGTATAATGATGCCCCGCCCGATGAGGCGCGGCAGATGTCGGGGCGTAGCTCAGCCTGGTTTAGAGCACTCCGATTCGGATCGGAGAGGTCGGCGGTTCGAATCCGCTCTATGCCCGCGGATTGCTCGATAGAGACATGGTGATGAAACGCGGGAGGACATTTTTCGTTTACGTTCTTGAGAACGAGCGGCACCGCTATTATGTTGGATACGCGGCTGATCTGGACAAGCGACTCGATGAGCACAATCGTGGCGTAAGCCTTGCGACGCGAGGGCGTGGGCCGTGGAGGGTGGCCTATTATGAAGTTTATGGTACTAAGGTTGAGGCGTTAAGGCGCGGACGCCAAATTAAGAAAATGAAATCGCGGCTTTATATACAGAGTCTTATCCGGCAAGGAAAAGGCAAAGACATCGGGGCGTAGCTCAGCCTGGTTTAGAGCACCTGGCTTGGGACCAGGGGGTCGTGGGTTCGAATCCCGCCGCCCCGATTTTTTGTTTCGCGGCGCGAAACAAAAAATAGAGCAGTGGAACAGGAGAACAGTTGAACATCTATCAAAGCGGCCGTTCGGCAGGAAACTCGCACGGCTTCGCGCCCAGCTATATTAGGGCTCGTGGCCCATGCGGTGCCTGTTGTCATTCAAAGGTTCAGACCGCCTCACCCGAGAAGGCCTAATTTCGCCCTAACGGCAATAGTCGACAATACTTACGACACGTTCAACGCCTGGAATTCTGCCGGCCTTCACTCGGTCTGCATTGCCTTGGAGAGGTCCTTGACGGTCAGGCGGGCAAGACGCTCACGGCTCGGCTCCGTGCACCACTGGAGGATTTCGATTACACCCCCAACGCCATCGCTTGAAACAGGTCCGGGCGGCATATCCATCGGCTTCGTGAATACCTCCACCACATCCAGAAGCGGTACCTCTTCCGGCTTGCGCGATAGATTATAGCCGCCGTGCGGGCCCATAACAGTCGTAAGAAAACCCGCCCGCGTAAGTTGCTGAAGAACTTTGCTCAGGTATGTCGGAGAAGCCTTAACAGCCCCGGCAATATCTCTCAGCGGGATTGGGCCTTCTCCGCGTTTGCGCCCGATATAGCCCAGACTCTCGAGCGCCATCAATAATGTACGAGAAAATTGCATTGATGATCCCTTCCCACGTGTATTTTGGACACTTTTTGGACGTTCATCTGACCGCACTCAATCACGACTTTCATGACTTAATGCCGACTACTATAAGAATACCCTGTCCGAGCGGGTAATGTCAAGTATCATATGGAAAATAATGCGAAAATCCTGCAAGTTTTGCCGTATGCAGACAATTTATGTCACCCTGGCGATGTACGGAACGCCTCCGAGGGGGTCAGACGCCAAAGAGGACCCCGACATTCCTCACTCTTCTTACAGATGAAAGGTCGGGGGACGGGAGGGGTCTGACCCCCGATCCCGAAGGGTCGCCCACCTCGTAGAATGGCCCCGATCCACAAACTCAGATCGACCCATCTCGTAGAATACGCGTTTGCCCCCATTCCGCTCCGAAACAGCGCGCCTTTTTGTGAGACTTTCCGGGATTTTTGGCACAAATGTGGCACAAAGTCCCGGATTGTCTCACTTTCGCGTATTTTCATTACCCCTTGCCGCAACAGTACTTGCAACTTTCCGTCCCGGAAAGTCCCGGGATTCTCACCCCTCCTATTGCCACACCAGAATACAAGGGCTTGCCCGCACCCCGAAGGAGGGTGAGGTGACTGGCACAATTACGGAGCGCAGCCGAGCCGAGCGAGGCTCGCTCGTAGATTGTGCCTGTCATCCGGCGAGGTCTAAAATTTCTTGTTTTTCGTTCTTCGTTCATGGCTCGCTCACCCGTAACCCAGTCCGTTCATCCAGCATCTCTAACCCCTTATCCCTCACCACTCATCCCTGCCGCGCGGACACCATGTACCGTGTTCTAGTACACAGCAATATGTGTCCACACGGGAAGTATACCCTGTCAAACTCCGATAGTCAAGCACTTTTTGAAAAATATTTTACGAAACCACAGATTTCACAGATGACACAGATTATCCAGGTTAAATAAGGCTTGAATCCGGCGGGGATGATTGCTAGGATTTTGTAAACACATCCACCGCTAGTCACGAAAGGAATCCAATGCACGACGACAAAGAACTGGAACAGAAGGCCGACGAAACCAAAGAGCAATACATCGCCCGCCTGAAGAAACGACTTCAAGAATTGTTTGAACAGCATATCAGGGAAAACGAAGGCCAGCCTCTCTTCGCCTCCGATATCAAAGACCTCGCCCAACGTACCGCATGGGAGGCACGGCAACTGGCCCAGTGGAATGCGCGGCACAGCGTCTTGAGGACTCTGGTTAAAGAAGGAGAGCGCGCTAGGGAGGAAATACGGAACGAAGAATCGCGAGCCTACTGCGTCCATTCGGGGATAATTGTATACCCGCTCGAATACCGGCAGCGTTGGCTAATAGAGGAGGGCAGAGCGTTTTTTAACCAGATTATTGAAGGATTAAAGAGAAAGGGGGGCCAAGCACATGAGCGCAACGAGAACAAAACCATCTTCGCTTTCGCGACCATGACGCACAAAGACAGGAAGTTCTGTGAATTCTATTACGTGAATATGGACGAGGACAGAGAATACCGGGACTTGTCTGGCGCTGACTTGGGGAAGCAACATCTTGATTTCGCTAACCTACGGAAGGCGGATATTTCATATGCGAATTTCAGACAGGCACACCTTTTCCAGGCCGATTTGCAAGCGGCATACATGGAGGAGGCAACTCTTGAGCAAGCCTATCTCTGCGAGGCAAACTTACAGGGTGCAGATTGCGCAGGGGCCATTCTCAGAAGGGCGAATCTAATCGCTGCCAATCTAGAACGAACATTTCTTATGGAAGCGGATGTGGTGGGCGCTATACTTTGGAATGCAAAGTGTAGTGGAGCCAATTTCGAGGTTACAGATCTCCGTGCCGTGGAGTTCGGATATGCGGACTTGCGAGGGGCAAATATCAGCAATTCTGTAATGGCGGGCAAGGCCGAGGCTGCGGGGTTCAATTATTTGGAAAGGGGTCGCACTACGACGACGAGTTTACGAGCGGTCAGATACTCACGCGCATGGAGAGGGCCGAGACTGTTTGCCCTTCTGATATGGTTACTATCTCGAAAGACACTTGCGTGGCACATATATCGTAAAGGGCATCATCCAAGAATGGAGTTTTCTCCGGACGAGTATCCGAAGCCAAAGCGCTGGTATGCCGGTCGTCCCACAACATTTCTCGAAGTTGACGTATCCGGTTTGGATTGGTCGAAAAATCCGGGATTGAAGAGGGATATCGAGGACGAGCAGTTTATTGAGGATTTCAAGGAGAAGCATCCAAAGGTTTATTGGCTTTGGGCAATGAGTTCGGATTGCGGGAGGAGTATTGGTTTGTGGGCGTTTTGGTGCGTGGCCTTTATTGTGGGGTTTGCCGCGCTTTATGCGTTATTTCCGCTATGCATGCCGAATGGGGGGATTTGTGGAGTGGCGCAGGACTTTGGGACGGCGCTTCATACAAGCGTGCTGACGTTTGCGACCTTTGGCTTTGGAGACTCGAACCCCGCACCGGGGTGGGGAAAGATCATTGAAGCGGCGGAGGTGATATGCGGGTATATATTCTTTGGCGGGTTGGTTGCGTTGTTCACGTCAACGCTTACGCGCCGAGCCTAGCGGCGTTGCCGTAGTTAATAAAATCTGTGCAATCTGTGTAATCTGTGGTTCCATTTCTTGGTGCCTTGTGCCTTTGTGGTAAAGAGCGGCATTGAAGGGCGGCGCGGGTTGTGGTAGAATCGCGGCATGAGGATTATTGACCCGCATATTCATACCCTTGCGCGCACCACGGACGACTTCGAGGCGATGGCCGCCGCGGGAATCGTCGCCGTCGTGGAGCCGGCGTTCTGGCTGGGCGGCGACAGGCGGCACGCGGAGAGTTTCTTCGACTACTTCCGGCATCTCGCGGACTTCGAGGCGCGGCGGCTTGCGCCTTACGGCATTCGGCATTTCTGCACCGTCGGCGTCAACCCGAAGGAGGCCGAGGACGTGGGCATGGCGAGCGCGGTCGTGGCGCGGTTGGAGGAGTTCGCGGCCCTGCCGACCGTGCTGGGCATCGGGGAAATCGGGTTCAACAACATCACGCCGAACGAAGAAAAAGTTTTCCGCATGCATCTTGAGGTCGCGAAGAAACTGAACGCGCTCGTCATCATTCACACGCCGCACTTCAACAAACTTGAGGGCACGCGGCGGATTCTCGCCATCCTCAAGGAAATGGGCCTGAACGGGCGGCGGGTGGTGGTGGACCACAACACGGAGGACACGATTGCCGAGACGAAGAAGCACGACGTTTGGGCGGGTTTCACGATTTATCCGACAACGAAATTGACACCGCCGCGAACTATTGCTATCCTTAAGGAGTACGGCCTTGAGCGCATGCTGATAAACAGCAGCGCGGACTGGGGAGAGTCCGACCCGCTGGCCGTGCCGAAGACCGTTGCGCTGATGCGGCGGGAAGGGTTCCCGGAGGACGCGATAAAGAAGGTCGTCTTCGACAACCCGGTTGAGTTTTACAGCCAATCGCCGAAATTCGGATTGTAGATACATGTTTTTTTTTCGAGGGGGGATGCAATGACCGAGAAGAACGAACGCAAGTGCCCGGGTGAGATTTACACGATAAGCGTGGTGGTGTGCAAGGAGCGCCAGCGGCGCGGATGGGGCAAGTGCCGCGTTTGCGCGCACGCCACGCTTGAGGAAGTCGTCTCCATACGCCCGGCCCCGCAGAAAGAGGAAGCCCCGGAGCCGCCTCGCAGAAGGCAGTATTTCCTCGTGAAGAAATCATCCTGACGCTTCTGGACATCCGGTATCTGGACGACTGGATAACCGGGCAACTCGTTTTAGTCTGCAATTCATTATAACGAAGAGGAGCGGGGAGCATGGCGGGGATTTACAAGGCCTACGACATCCGCGGAATTTATCCCGGCGAACTCGACGAAGAGACCGCGCGCAAAATCGGCATGGCCATGCCGTCGGTCCTCAGGGCGAAGAACATCGTGTCCGGTCGCGACATGCGCGTGAGCGCGCCGTCAATCCAGAAGGCGTTCATCGAAGGCGCGACATCGGTGGGCTGCGACATCCTCGACATCGGCATGGTCAGCACGCCGATGAATTATTTCGCAATCGGCTTCTACAAGCGCGGCGGCGGCGCGCAGGCGACCGCCAGCCACAATCCGGGCAAGTACATCGGCTTCAAGGTTTCGCGCCAGCAGGCCATCCCGGTTTCGTACGAGACCGGCATCGGCGACATCGAGAAGATTGTTGCCTCCGGCAAATTCCCGCCGCCCTCGAAGAAGCCCGGAAAAGTTGAGACGAAAAATATCCTCCCCGACTACCGCAAGCACATCCTTTCCTTCGCGGACAAAATCCGCCCGCTCAAAGTCGTCGTCGATACCGGCAACGGCGCGGTGGGGTCGTACTTCATGGACGTGTTCGGCGATTTGCCGCTGGAAATAATTCCGCTGTTCTTCGAGCCGGACGGCACCTTCCCGAACCACGAGGCGAACCCGCTGAAACTTGAGAACATGCGCGACCTGCAGAAGGCCGTCAGAGAGCACAAGGCGGACCTCGGCGTGGCGTTCGACGGCGACGGCGACAGAAGCGCGTACGTCGATGAGAACGCCGCCATCATCACGAGCGACATGATAACGGCGCTCCTTGCGCGCGAAATTCTTCTGAAAGAAAAAGGCGCGGGCATCCTTTACGATTTGCGCTCGTCGTGGGTCGTGAAGGAGGAGATTGAGAAATACGGCGGCGTGCCGTACATCGACCGCGTCGGCCACGCGTACATGAAGGCGACGATGCGCAAGCACGGCTGCGCGCTGGGCGGCGAGTTGAGCGGGCACTATTACTGGCGCGACAATTATTACGCTGACAGCGGCGAGATTGCGCTGGTGAAAATTCTCAACGTGATGAGCGCGGACAAAAAGCCGCTGAGCGAACTGATTCGTCCGCTGAAGCGCTACTTCGCCACGGGCGAGATAAATTTCGAGGTCGAGGACAAGGACGGCAAGATGAAGGAGTTGGAGCAGATTTTCCACGACGGAAAGATTTCGCACCTCGACGGCGTGAGCGTGGAGTACAAGGACTGGTGGTTCAACGTGCGCAAGAGCAACACGGAGCCGGTGCTGCGCCTGAACCTTGAGGCGAAGACGAAAGACCTGATGGAGCAGAAAAAGGCGGCGCTTATCAAGGCCATCAACGCGCCCATCATTTAACGATCCACAGATTTCACAGATTGCACAGATTTTAACTTAACCGCAAAGGCCTGCCCTGATCCCATCGAGGACGCAAAGAACGCCAAGAATTTCGGATATGCAAGTGAACGGGCTTAACGCCCGTTCTTTTTTCATGCCAATTAACCGCCAAGTACGCCAAGGGGAAACCACGGTGGCCAAAGGCACGTAATCAGAACTATTTATAATGGAATACGATGTCTACCCTGTATCCATGCCAGTATTCCGCCCACGATGTCGTTGCTGTCAATAAAGTTCTTATACGCCTCACGAAAACGTTTCTTGCTTTGGAAATAAAGAATAACGTTCTCATTATGCAGATAGTCAGCTGCCAGTTCTGCGGTATCCAAAGCGTATTCCTCCACTTGTTCGTCCTCGTATTTTACACGTATTATGTATTTCTGAGGATATGTCTCTATGTTGCGTTGCAGTAGTACCGCATCGTTAGCCGGTCGGCTATAGTGACTCTTGGGAATATCCTTGGCTTCTTGAAGCACTTGAAAATCGACGATTTTTGCCTTCGCGTCCTTTTTCTTTTGGTCCAGCTTGTAACGGCTTACTGCGTGAACTGTACAGTGTTCGCGGTCCACTTCGGGTTCTATTTTGACCGGGGCAATTTGTTCCATGACCTCCTTCACGGATATTCCCAGTTTTTTTGCTGCTTCTTGTGCGGTATATAACTGATTATCTTCGCACACCATGTAACGCCTCCATTGAATGGTGCGGTACCACGGTCAGGCTTCACGGTTTTTATCGCACTTATCACTCACGGTTCAGTCTCGTGAGAGCAATGGTTGCTGTTTTTTTGTTGCCAACATCTTTCGTATCGCTCGCAGTAGATGCTGCCGATAGTTCTGCTAACCTCGCTACACTTAGGCGGATATCATGAAGCCATTTGCAGAAGGCATATCCCAATACGCCACATATTATCAGCAGAATGCCCCCCAGCATCATTGCGATGCCGATAATGGGCCAAGTTTTATCAGTACTCTGTATAGAAAAATCCTCGTGGAATGTATGTGCCGTATATGTGCTGTACATCGGAATTTCGCCATGCCATTCCCCGTGTTCCGACGCAAGAAACACAATTCCTCCAATAAAGCTGAATAGTCCGAACATTATGCTTGCAGCGAGTATTACTCCGCCAAGGGTTATTAGTTTCGGTACAAAGACGTGTTTGCGCACCGCAGGATCTCCGTCTTCAATTGTTTTTGGTTGCTGGTTGTCATCTTTAAGGGCATTGTCTGGAATCTGAGTAGTTGCCGCATCATCTTGATTTCCAGACTCACATTCGGAGGGTTGCTCAATGCTGTTGTTTGGCTTATTATCCTTGCTGGCTAGAGGGTCAGGAGGTGTAGACGTTGGTACGGTGATTATCCTCTGGCAGTGTGGACATCGCGCCTTTTTCCCTGTGTGCTGTTCGGCGACACATAATGTCTTGCCGCAACCTGGACATTGAAACTCAATCTTATTTGAACCTTCCATTTCTTTGCCTCCATTAGACAAGCCCCAATCCTATTAGCAAGTTTAGCACGCGTTAAGCGAATGTCAAATAGATTTCCCATGCGGGTATTTGACCATTTTCGCGATATCACGAAAATGGTCTATGTATCTAGGTAACTCAATAATCTGTGGAATCTGTGAAATCTGTGGTTAAGATTTGTTGTTTTGGTGGCTTGGTGGCTTGGTGGCTTGGTGGTGAAAGCGCATCCTTGACGGTTTGGGCCACAGGTGATAAAATCAGGCTTGAGACTTGAGGCCCCGATAGGATCGGGGCTCCGAGGCGTCGCTTGAGGATGTGAGGCTTGAGGTAATTCGCAAGTCTCAGAATTCAGGATTCAAGATTCAGGATTCACAATCTGTGGTAAAGAGCATCGCACTCCTCGGTTCGACCGGTTCCATCGGTCGCAACGCCATCGAGGTCGCACAGGACCTTGACGGGGAATGCCGCATTGATTTGCTCGCCGCGTGCAAGAGCGTTGACGCGCTCGCGGAGCAGATTCGCGCCGTCCGCCCGAAGGTTGCCGTAATCACGGACGAGTCTCTCCTCGGAGCGCTCATGGCGAAGGCCGGCGGCACGGACTGCGATATTCTCGGCGGGGCGGTTGCGCTTGAGGCGCAGATTCGCTCGAAGAAATTCGACATTGTGTTCCACGCCATTTCCGGCGCGGCGGGGTTGCGCTTCAGCGTGGCGGCAATCGAGGCGAAGAGCACGCTGGCGCTGGCGAACAAGGAATCGCTGGTGATGGCGGGGCACATACTCATCGGCCTCGCGCGCGAGAAGGGCGCGAGCATTCTGCCGGTGGACAGCGAGCACAGCGCGATTTTGCAGTCGATTGCCGACAACGACCGCGGGGCGATAAGGCGCGTAATCATCACCGCCTCCGGCGGGCCGTTTTACGGGTTCACGGAGGAGCAGTTGGAGAAGGTAACGCCCGCGCAGGCGCTGAACCACCCGACGTGGAAGATGGGGCGGAAGATAACGATTGACAGCGCGACGCTGATGAACAAGGCGCTGGAGATAATCGAGGCGAAGTGGCTCTTTGATTTGGACGCGTCGCAGATTGAAGTTCTGGTGCACCGGCAGTCGATAGTGCATTCGATGGTGGAATTTTGCGATAATTCGATAATCGCGCAAATGTGCGTCCCGGACATGCGTATTCCCATACAATACGCGCTGACGTACCCGAAGCGGCGGCGCGGCGCGACTCCCTCTCTGGACCTTGCGGCGGCGGGGACGCTGACGTTCGAGAAGCCGGACACGGAGCGGTTTCCGGCGGTGCGCCTGGGTTTCGAGGCGGCTCGGAAGGGCGGGACGGCGGGGGCGGCCCTCAACGCCGCGAACGAAGTGGCGGTCGCCGCTTTCCTGGAAGGTAAAATACCGTTTACGCGGATAGCGCGCGTGGTCGAAGAAGTTTTGAACCGTACGAGGTTTATCGAATCGCCGACGTTGGAGCAGATTTACTCGGCGGACCAGTTAACCAGAAAAGAAGCGGAAAAATGCCTGCAAACGCAATAATGGAATTCTTTCAGAGCGCCGGCAACATCGTGATGGTGGTGGTCGGCTTCGGCTTTATCATCTTCGTGCACGAACTGGGACACTTCCTGCTGGCGAAGAGGATAGGGGCGAAGGTGGATGTATTCTCGGTCGGCTTCGGGCCGAAAATCATCGGCTTCGTGCGCGGCGGCACGGACTACCGCCTCTCCCTTTTGCCGCTGGGCGGCTACGTCAAGATAAAGGGCCAGGGCGTGGGCGTGGAGAAGAGCGAATCGCCCGACGATTTCGAGCGGAAGCCGGTGGGCAAGCGCATGCAGGTACTCTTTGCGGGCGTCGCGATGAATTTCCTCTTTGCGATTCCGCTGTGCGTGGCGGTGCTGCTCATCGGGCGGCCTGTGCTGAACACGGTGATTACGGACGTGCGGCCGGGTTCGTCGGCTTTCGTGGCGGGGCTGGAGAAGGGCGACAAAATCCTGTCCATCGTGGCGAGCGACAAGAAATCCGTGAACGACATAACGGAGGGCGAGTGGAACAGCGGCGCGGTGAACAGGTGGGAGCAGATTCAGCGCGTGCTGCTTTTCGCCGCGGAGGGCAAGGCGCTGTACGTTGAGGTCGAACGCCCCGGGCTGAAGGAGCATTTGAAATTGCGCATCGAGCCGCTTCCTGAGATAGACCGGATGAAAAGCGGCGACTATATCGGCATGAGGGCCGGCAAGGCGGAGGTCGCGGTTGCGAAGATTCTGCCGGACTCCGTGCAGGATGACAACGCGGTCAAGGGGGACAAACTTCAGAATGGGGATATCATAAGGACGGCGATGGGCATACCGATTGATGACCCGGAACAACTCAATCAAATCATCTCCGAGTCGTGCGAGCCGCGGCCGGATGAAACAGGCGCGGCCCCGCTGCCGGAACATATCGAGCCGCCGGCCGCCAAACCTGTCCCGATGACGATAGAGCGGAACGGGGAGACCCTTCAGGAATCGGTTGTTACCCGCGTGAAGGGATATTACCGGCCGGGCTTTCGGTGGTACCGGAAGCCGGTGGTCGGGACCGTGCAGGCGCTTTCGCCCGCGGCCATGGCGGGAATTCAAGCCGGCGATGTGATTACAGAGGTTGACTACGGAAGCGTGTCGCCGGAGACCGGAGCGGCGGCGGGAGAGAAGCACGAGGCGCAGAGGTGGCTTGACGTGGAGTACGCGCTTGGAATGTTTGTGCGCGCGAGGCAGGCGCATCCGAACGACCCGGCGTTGAAGAGCGTGTGTCTTATGATAAAACGCGGCTCCGAGGGGTCCGAACAAACCTTGCAGTTTGACATCGTGCCGGACAATGAGCAGGAGACGCTTGCCAAACAGGCGGAGGCGGAGATTTACAATGCCGACAGTTTCGCCGCGGAGATGCTTGGGATAGCGCCCAAAGGGGGGCTGTACGTGTGGGACATCTCTCCGGATTCGCCGCTGGCGACCGCGGAGCCAGTGAACGGGGCGCGGATTGAAAAAGGCGACAAGATTCTCGCGATCGGTAGGATAGACCTGAGCGATGACAACGTCATAATATCCGGGAAGGAGTTGACCATGCTCCTGAGCGCCCTCTTCCCGGCGAATCCGGAAGACGGCGGCGCGAAGAAGACGATGCTTATTGTGTATCAGAAGCCGGGCGAGGCGAAGGATGGGCCGTTCCACCAGATAGGCATATGGAATCCGCCCGTGGAATATCGCGCGTGGCTGGAGATTGAGACGGCGCAGACGCTTGACAAGTCCAGCCTGAGCGTGGATAAAGAAAACGTTGGCGGGGCGCTGACGCGCGGCGTGATATGGCCTTTTGATATTGTCGTGCTGACATACCAGTCGGTCGTGGCGATGGTCGAGGGGCTGGTGAGTCCGGACCAGTTGTCGGGGCCGGTGGGTATTCTGCAGATGTCATACAAGAGCGCGCAGATGGGCATTTCCTCGTTCCTGTGGTTCCTTGCTGTCATCAGCGTGAGCCTTGCGGTGCTGAACATACTGCCGATACCGGTCTTGGATGGCGGGCACGTTGCGTTCCTTGTGGCTGAGAAGGTGCGGGGCAAGCCGGTCAGCGAGAAGGTGCGCGGAAGGCTGGAAATGTTGGGCCTTGCGTTGCTGCTGGGGCTTGTGGTGTTCGCCACGTGGAACGACATATTCTCGCGTTTGCTGGGGCACTGAAAGAGGCCCCGATATGATCGGGGTGAGGCTTGAGGCTTGCTCGCCTCCGGCGAGAAATGAGGGTTTGGACGGCCCTGTTGGTTGCCTGAATACTCGTCAGCGGAAACAAAAGGCGCGGAGTGCTGGAATGCAGGGCGGATTCGAGAAATTCGCGGGCAAACAGGTCGTTGTTGACACGGACAGCGACCTTTATTACATCGGCGTGCTCGCGGACGCCGACGGGAATTTCCTCACGCTTGAGAACGCGGACGTTCATCACGGGGACGAAAGCACGACCACGCGCGAGACGTACATCATGGACTCCAAAAAGTTTGGAGTCCGCGAAAACCGGAAGACGGTGAAGATTCTCCTTGCGCGCGTGGTGAGCGTCTCCCTGCTCGAAGACATAATCGTGTACTAGAGGCGGAGGGGGTGTCTTGAAAAAGTACCTGGAACTGATTCGACTGCCCAACGTCCTCACGGCGGCGTGCGACACGTGGACGGGATATTTCATAATCCTTGCCATGCCGGCTTTGCGCGGAAGTGTCGCGGGAGCCTCCCTCCTGAAGCATGTCTTTACTCTCATCCTGCTGGTCATCGTCGGAAGCGCCTTCTACTCCGTCGGCGCCATCTTCAACGACATCATGGATTTTGACCGCGATAAGGTTTCGCGCCCGCAGAGGCCGCTGCCGTCGGGAAGAATCGCGCTGAACGTTGCGTTCGGGCTGGGCGCTATCCTCTCGGTCGCGGCGATGCTCATGTGCATGCTGACGGGGAGCCTTTCGCGGCTGGTCATCGGGTTCGCGCTGCTGGCGTGCATTGTCACCTACAACATCGCCGCCAAGCGCAGCCGCGTGGCCGGGCCACCCTTCATGGGGCTTTGCCGCGCGCTCAACATCGCGCTGGGCATGGGGCTGACAATCGAGATGGTCCGGGAGGCGCCGATAGTCCTGCTTGCGCCGGCGATAATGTTCGCCTACATCGTCGCCGTGACGATGGCCTCTTTGGCGGAGGAGTCCGCCGGTCTGGCGGAGGTCGTGGTGAAGTGGGGCGTGCTGGGCGTGGCGCTGCTCGACGCGGTGTTCCTCATGGCCTACGGACAGATGATAGGGAGCCTGTTCTGCCTTGTCATGCTGGTGGGCGCGGTGTGGCTCTCAAAGAGATTCGCCGTCACCTGATTGGCGTCCCCGATAGGATCGGGGCAGGCTTTGGCGGTTTGAGTTCATTCATGGACCCGATGCAATTCATGGGCAAGGCGCTGCTGGTGCTCGCAGCGGCGCTGGCGGTTGTCGGAGCGTTTCTGCTTTTCGCGCCGCGGCTGGAGTTCCTCAGGAAAATCCCCGGCAACTTCGTTTGGAAGTTCGACGGCGTGACGGTCTATTTCCCGCTTGCGCTGTGCATCATAATCAGTCTGATTCTGGCTTTTCTTTTCTGGCTTTTCGGAAGGAGGGGCTGATGGCCCGTTTGCCAATTGTGACGCAGGAAGTCGGCTACGCGGTAAAGGCGGAAATGGAGCGCGAGCCGGGCAACCAGTACGCCGTGAAACTCCTGGAACGGATCGAGGTCGAGAACCCCTGCATCGCCGAATTCATCAGCCAGATATCGCTCCAGCACGACGACCCCGTCGCGGTATCGACCGCGGCGATACTTGTCTATCGCCTGCTCGAATCGCAACTCGAAGCCGACGACATGAAGGAACAGTTCAAGAAAAAATAGCCGGCTTTTTTTACTACGAAGACACAAAGAACCACATATTGTGAAACTACATGTTTCGCAAATGTTACGGTTGCTAAGGCGGAAAACTGCCATGTATGGCTTGACTATGAATATGCGACTATGATTTCTCCCGACCTTTTTCCAGATGTTCCAAGAAGTGGTAGTTGGAAACGGCCACAGGACCGGTCTGATTATGATTGGCTCCTGCGTTCGGAATTGCCGGAAGCAGAAAACATACGCAATATTCTCAATGATTGGTTTCGCAGATACCCGCCACGACGTCAAAATGAGCTGCAAAACAGGTTCAAAGGCAAGAGATCGAATGGGTTCGACGCCGTATTTTTTGAGTTGTTCCTTCACGAACTCTTATTGAGGTTGGGCTATAAGATTTGCGTGGAACCACCCGTTTCATCAGGCAGACCCGATTTTTGTGCCTTTCGGGAACTCAAACCACGCTTCTACCTAGAGGGCACAGTTTTATGTGCTGCTGCTGATGACGAGGGGCAGAGCAAGCAAGTCAGGCGTATCGTTGAATTTGTAAATCAGAATATATCTTCCAAGTTCTTTGGGGTATCAATGAGAATTATCAGAAAGACGCACAGCGATCCCTCATTAAAGAAGTTAAAAAGTGATCTTTCATCTTGGCTCAATGCACTTGTGGTAAATGGTCGTCCTACTATCACGGCTGATAGAGAATGCGCTTATCAGTATTACGAGTGGACGCAAGATGACTGGAGAATAATGTTTAAGGCATTTCTCGAGGACAAGACTCCAGCGGAAGGCATTGTTGGACTTTTTTGTGATGCTAGTGATGCGGCCAGTTATGGGTTTTCGAGTTCCACGGACCATTTTGAGCGTAAGATAGACGAAAAGAAAAAGTACAGAAGATTGGGATTGCCGTATATCATTGCAGCCAATATGTCTGATTTTGGGAAAAGATGTGAGATGGGCGTACATGACAGCCTCTCTGATCGGCAAGAGACCAAGGCGCTAGAAGCCGCCATCAGTAAAGAGCTTAATAGCAACGGTGCGATCAGTGCCATTTTGCTTTTTAATGGCCTATATCCGCATTCCCTATCTAAGATAGACTATCGCCTATACTTAAATCCTGAATCTTGCCATCCGTTTGATCTTGGTGAGAAAATACTATCACTTAATCATGCTCAATTAAACATGCAGTTAGGTCAGTTTGTCTATAAGGATGGCATACAAATTAACGAACTCCTGGGGATTCCGCCAACTTGGCCTCGGTTCAGACAGCAAGTGGAAGTTCTCCAAGATAGATGTCGATATTCTGGTTATTGTGCTTCTCGTGTCGTTAGAATTTAGGTTTCGGTTGTCTTTGGGTTTTTTGTGATCGTCAAATCAATAAAAAACCCGCGGCGTGTTTGCGTCGCGGGTTTTCTTTTGGGAGGGGTTTTAACTATTGCTGTCCGATTTGGAAGCGGACGAAGCGCACAACGTCGATCTTCGCTCCGACCGCCTTGCCAATATCGGCGACGTGTTGTTTCATCGATTTCTTCGGCTCTTTCACGAACGGCTGTTCAAGGAGCACGGTGTCCTTGAAGAACGAGTTCAGTTTTCCCATCGCTATCTTTTCCTGCATTTCGGCTGGCTTGTCCTTCACCTGCTCGCGGTAGATGACCTTTTCGCTCTCGACGACGTTCGCCGGAACTTCCTCAATGCGGGCGGCTATCGGGCTGAGCGAGGCTATCTGCATGCAGACGTCCTTGGCCAGCGCGGCGACTTCTTGGCTGTTGCGGGCGCTCGCGCCGACCGTCAGTTCAACCAGCACGCCGATCTTCCTGTTGGTGTGCAGATACATGCCGAGCACGCCGTCGCGGGCCTTCATGCGCGCAATGCGTCCGATGAGCATGTTCTCGCCCATCTTCGCGATGAGCGCCTCGATTTTCTTGCGGAATTCGCCATGCGGGTCGAATGCGCTTATGTCCGTTTTCACGCCGTCGAAATCCCACGCGATTGCCTTGTTTGCGAGTTCGGAGGCGAGGGCGACGAATTCCGGGTTCCGCGCGACGAAGTCGGTCTCGCTCGCGAGTTCCAGCATCAGCCCGGTGGAATTGCCGTCTTTCAGGACTATCGCCACGCAGCCGTCGGCGGCGGTGCGCTCGGCCTTCTTGGCGGCCTTGAGTTCCCCGCGCTTGCGCAAAATTTCAATCGCGGCTTCGGCGTCGCCGTTGGTTTCGATGAGCGCCTTTTGGCATGCATTCATGCCGAGGCCGGTTCTGTCTCTCAGTTCTTTGACCTGTTGGGCGGTTACTGCCATTATTTTGCTCCGTTGATTAACGGTACATGTTTTTGTAATCAAATGAACGCATTGACACGCTGCAAATTATTCCTGCTTGGGTTCGGCAGGCTTTTCCGGCTCCGGCTTGGGAGGCGCGGGTTTTGCTTCGGGCGCTGCCTGCTCCTTTGGCGGAGCGGGGGGCTTTGCGCCTTCTTCTCTTCTGGGTCCTCTGGGGCCTGGCCCGCCGGGGCCGCGTCTTGGGCCGCCCGGGCCGCGTCCGGGTCCGCCGGGTCCGCGTCCGGGGCCTCTGCCGCCGGGCCCGCGTCCGGGTCCGCCTGGGCCGCGTCCGGGTCCGCCGGGTCCGCCTGGGCCGCGGCGCGGTCTGCGGTCGCCGCGTCCGCCGCGCCTGTCACGCTCGCCGCGCGGTGCGCCTTCGGCCGGCATGGGGGCCGCGGCATCCTTCTGCGCGCGCGCGCCGGCGCCCACCGTGTATTGCTGGGCGCCTTCCTTTACCGCCGCGGAGAGTTCCGTCAGCAATGTCTGGATGGAGCGCATCGCGTCGTCGTTGCACGGTATGGCTATGTCAACCGTTTCGGGGTCGGAATCCGTGTCAACAAGCGCCACGACCGGTATCTTGAGTTTCTTCGCCTCTTTCACGGCGATCTCTTCGTAGTGGGGGTCAACGACCACCATCGCAATGGGAAGGCGGTTCAGAGTGCGGATGCCTTCGAGGTTGCGCAAAAGTTTCCGCTTCTCGCGCATGATGGCGCTAATCATCTTCTTGCTGTATCGCTCAATCTCCCCGGTCTTTTCCATCGCCTCGATTTCGTTGAGGCGGGCGAGCCGGGAGCGGATTGTCGTGTAGTTTGTCAGCGTGCCGCCCAGCCAGCGTTCGCTTACGCCGGGCATGCCGGTGTCCACGGCGACCTTGTCGATTATCGCTTTCGCCTGCCGCTTGGTGCCCACGAAGAGAATCTTCCCGCCGGTGGCGGCCATGTTTTTCAGGAAGTGGCGCGAACGCACAAGGTTCCTGAGCGTCTCCTTCAGATTGATGATATGGATGAGTTTCTGCTTGGAGTGGATGAACTGCGCCATCTTGGGGTTCCAGCGGCTGGCGCGATGGCCGAAATGCACACCCGCGTCGATAAGGTCTTTAATCGAGGAAATCGGCAATCTCTGCTCCTTGATTTCACGAGCACACGGGATTCGCCCGCGCCGCCCACCGGCGCTGCGGATTGCCCGCGCCCGTTCGTCCGACAAAAAAGGTTACATAGCCGGCACACCACGCGCCGGCCTTCTGAAAAGAGGGTCAATAATAGCAACGCAACTGGAAATGTCAAACACTTTCCCCGCGAAAATCGCGACCAAGGGAGTCAGATGTCATGTAGCCGCAGGGTTTACCAGCCTCTGGCTGGCTTGCCCTGCCTGTTTTCAGTAGCCGCAAGGCTTGCCTTGCTCTCCTCTCTCCGCGTAGCGGCGGGGTCTGACCCCCGTCCGTGTTTTGTTCTTGCAATTATGCATTTGAAATGCATATTTGCACGCGAAGTAGGTGGGCGGGGCGTTTCAATTATTTTCGAGAATCTCCCTTGACGCATGTGGTTTGGCAGGATATACTTAATATGTTAGGAAACTGGTCCTTATAGTCCAAAAGTGGAGTCATGAAGTAGGTGCTCGGTCCATGCGAGTAGATGGTGTATTAGATAATACGCTACGGTCCTTGCCCGCCTCCGGCGGGAACGAGAATACTTCGGACATTAGAGCCGGGGTGCATCCCCGATTTCCATTGTACTCATTAGATGAATATCGGGGTTGCACCCCGGCTTTTTTGTTTGCATAAGAGTTATAACTTTTCTGTCTGGTCGTTTTTTATGGAGGTGGATTATGAAGTTGACTGTTTATTGTTGTATCGTCTTTCTGTTCGCGTCGGTCGCCGCATCCGCCACGGTCACCGTGTCCGAGTTCCCCATCTGCACCGATGCCAGCGTTCAGGGGAACCCCGCGATAAGCGGCGACACGGTTGTCTGGTGGGATCGCCGCAAAGATTTTAACGGTGACATTTACGGCTATGACCTGTCAACGCATACTGAGTTTCCCATCTGCACCGATGCCCACATTCAGTGTTGGCCCGCGATAAGCGGCGACACGGTTGTCTGGGGCGATACCCGCAACGGGTACTGGGACATCTCTGACATTTACGGCTATGACCTGTCAACACATTCCGAGTTTGCCATCTGCACCGATGCCGGCGAGAAGGGTGTCCCCGCGATAAGCGGCGACGCGGTTGTCTGGGAGGATGACCGCAACGGGAACTATGACATTTACGGCTATGACCTGTTAACACATTCCGGGTTTGCCATCTCCACCGCTGCCGGCGATCAGCGTTGGCCCGCGATAAGCGGCGACACGGTTGTCTGGATCGATTACCGCAACGGGAACTGGGACATTTACGGCTATGACCTGTCCACACATTCCGAGTTCTCCATCTGCACCGCTGCCGGCGATCAGTTGTCCCCCGCGATAAGCGGCGACACGGTTGTCTGGTGGGATACCCGCAACGGTAACGGGGACATTTACGGCTATGACCTGTCCACACATTCCGAGTTTGCCATCTGCACCGCTGCCGGCGATCAGTCTTGGTCCGCGATAAGCGGCGACACGGTTGTCTGGGAGGATTTCCGCAACGGGAACGATGACATTTACGGCTATGACCTGTCAACACATTCCGAGTTCCCCATCTGCACCGATGCCAGCGATCAGTATCAACCCGCGATAAGCGGCAACACAATTATCGATTATACCGGGGAACCCGTGACAAGTGGCTACACGGTTGTCTGGCAGGATTACCGCAACGGAAACTATGACATTTATGGTGCGACGATCAGTTACGGAGGGGGGCCGGTTGTTCCCGAGCCGATGACGCTGGCTCTGATTGCGCCGGCGCTTTTTGGCTTTGCGGGAATCGCTTTCAGAAAAATGCGAAGATAATTTTCACCACGGAGGACACGGAGAACACAGAGAGAAAATTTATGTGAACATGGGGCGCACAAAGTGTGCGCCCTGTTTTTTTTGTTCTTCGTTTTTCACTTTTGCCTCGCGCCTCGCGTCTTGTGCGCCTCTTTTTTCTGTTTCAGTGCTTTCGCCGGCAGCGCCGCATTGACAGGTTGGCCGAGCGCCGGTATTCTCTCACCACTGGCACCCAAAATACCAGATGTCCAGATTTCCAGATTTCAAGACTATCCAGATGTCCAGAAATCCAGATATGCAGTTATCCCATACATTCGATTGCGTCGTCGTGGGCGGCGGGCCTGCGGGGATGATGGCGGCAATCTGCGCGTCCCGCGCGGGAATGCGGACGGCGCTCCTCGAAAAGAACGCCCGGCCCGGCAGGAAACTCCTCCTCACCGGCGGCGGCAGGTGCAACATTACCAATCTTTCGGACCTCCGCGGCTTCATCGAGGCCTTCGGCAGGGGAGGGAATTTTCTGCGCCATTCGCTGAGCGTTTTCGGGCCGGACAAATTGTGCGCGTTTCTGCGCAGGCACGGCGTGGCGCTGGTGGAGGAGGGGGAGATGGTGTTCGCGCGCGACGGCGCGGGGCGGGTTTTCGAAATGCTGGAAAACCTGATGAAAGATGAGGACGTGGAACTCTGCTGTCGTCATCGCGTCCTTTCGCTGAAAAAATCCGCGGAGGGCTGGCAGGCCCTTACGTCAGGCGGCAATCTTGTTGCGCGTCGGAGGCTCATCCTTGCGCCGGGCGGGATGACGTATCCCTCGACGGGTTCTTCCGGCGATGGCTACGAATGGGCGCGGACGATGGGGCACAAAATTGTCGCGCCGGTTCCCGCCGCGGGGCCTGTGATATTGAAGCCGAATCCTTTCGCAGGTCTTCAGGGGATTGCGGTTGAGCGCGTCCGCGCGACGGTCTTGCGGAATGAGAAAAAACGCGGGACATTTGAGGGCGCGCTTGTTGTTACCGCGAACGGCGTCTCCGGGCCGGCGATTCTGGACGCCAGCGTGGAGATCGCGCGGATTGCGCGGGACGGGAAGCCGGTCGCCGTTGAGGTTGATTTCGCGCCCGATGCCGGTGCGGCGGAATTGGCCGCGCGCGTGCGCGGTCTGCGCGAGGAATCGCCTTCGCGGCAGGTTGTCAACTCGCCTCTTGCGCCGCTTCCGGCGCGGCTTTACGAGGCGCTCATTGCGCATGCAGGGGCGGACCCGGCCCGGAGGCTTGCCGAGGTGTCCCGACGCGAAATGGACGCGCTTATCGGGGCGGTGAAGCGCCTGCGGCTCGAGGCGGCGGGGACTGGCGGGGCCGACGAGTGCATGGTGACGGTCGGCGGCGTGGCGACGAAAGACGTTGACGCCGCGACCATGCGGAGCCGCGTGGCGGAGGGAATTTATTTCGCCGGGGAGTTTCTTGATTTGGCGGCGCGATGCGGAGGGTTTAACCTGCAGTGCGCGTTTTCGACCGGGTACGTGGCGGGTTCGCCGGGTGCGTAGCAGGACAAACGGGGGTCAGACCCCGCCGCTACGCGGAGAGAGGAGAGCAAGGCAAGCCTTGCGGCTACTGAAAACAGGCAGGGCAAGCCCTGCGGCTACATGACATCTGACCCCCTTCTGTTGCTGTATATCCGGCGCGGAATGTGATATACTGGTTCGCGTTTCCCGCCGCGCTCACAGAACTCTCATGCTGTGTGTGCGTGGAGGAAGACGGGCGACGCATCGAAGCGATGCCGGTGGGTCAGGTACAATCTACGAGCTTGCCGTCGCTTCGCGCCGCCTCCGCTCCGTAATTGTACCTGACCCTATCGATTGCCGGGAACGCAGATGACTTTGAACGCCGTGCAAATAGGAGAAGTGTTGCAGGAAATTCGGCCCGCGCTGGATGGCTGCCGCGTGGAGTCGCTGTTCCAGCCTGCGCGCGACACGGCGGCGCTGATTCTTGCGCATGGAGACATCAGGCGGAAACTGCTGCTGTCGGTGGAGTGGTGGGGTTCTCGAATTCATTTCGTCTCGCGGCATCTCGACCGCCTCAAAACGCTTCAACCTTTCTTCGCCACGCTCCGGAAAAGCCTTGAGGGAACAGTCCTTCGGGAAATCAGCCAAATCAGCGGCGACCGGATTGTCGAGTTGCAATTCGCGTCCGCCGCCTCGCCGGAAGTCGCGACCGCGCGGGTGGTCTTCGAGTTGATGGGGCCGGTGAGCAACGCGTACCTGCTGGACGCCTCCGGTAAAATACAGCACACTCACCGCAGGAAATTCGCCGGGCGCAGGGAATTCAAGCCCGGAGACCCTTATATCCCGCCGCCTCCGCCGCAGTCTGCGCGGCATGAAACGGTGAGGGAGCGGTTCCCCGGAGCGCAGGCGGCGGAAGGCGAGTTCCCGCTCAGCGCGGCGGTTGACGCCGCATACGAGGCGCTTGGGCGCGAGCGCGAGGTCGAAGAGCGCCGGCGGACGACGATAGACCGCCTGCGCGGCGCGCAGAAGAAGTGGCGGGCGCGGATTGAGGCGATGGAACGGGAACTAAAGGATGCAATGGCGCACGCGAGGGAATTTCAAATCGGCGAACTGATAAAGGCAAACCTGGGCAACATTCCGCCGCGCGCGAAGGAAATAACCGTGGACGACTTTTACGGCGAGGGGAAGGCGGTAATCCCTCTCGATGAAAACATGACGCCGGTCGAGAACATGGAGCGGCAGTTCAAGCGGGCGAGGAAGATGGAGGCCGGGCTGCCCGTGATAGAGAAGCGGCTGGAGAACGCGAAGAGGGAGATGGTTTCAATCGTCGCGGCGCTGGAAAAGGCTGAGAAGGGCGAGTTGCGCGAGGAGGATGTGCCGCAGTCTCTCCGGTCGCATCCGCGACAACAGTTGCCGCAGCAGAAGGCGAAAGAGAAGAAGCGCCACGTCCCCGGTCTTGAGTTCCGCTCCAAGGACGGCTTTGCCATACTCGTCGGCAGGAGCAACGCCGAGAACGATACGCTGACGATGCAGGTGGCGCGCGGCAACGATATCTGGATGCACGTCCAGCACCAGACCGGCTCGCACGTGGTCATTCCGTTGCCTCCCGGCAAGACGATGTCGCTTGACACGCTTCTTGACGCGGCGAACCTTGCGGGCTACTTCAGCAAGATACGCAGCGCGCGCAAAATCCCGGTGGATTACACGTACAAGAAATATATCCGCAAGCCGCACAAGGCGGAGCCGGGGACCGTGACGTATTCGAACAACAAGACGATCATCGTGGCGCCGGACCCGGAGCGGCTCAAGCGCCTGCTCGATAAGGAGGCGTAGCGGGGTGCGCGCGAAAAACAAAATCAGCGCGGGCGGCTTGACTTTTGCGGGCCGGCGTGGTTCAATTCGGCGTGGAGAGTTCACACCCGGAGATTGTTTCCGATGAAAGCAATTCTGGCTGCCGCATTTCTTGTTTTTCTTTGCGTCGCGCCGGCTGGCTGTTTCAAGCCGAAGCCGCCTGAGCGAGCGGGCGTTGATTCGCCGGGCTATCGGGCTACGCGGGAGAAGGCCAGGAAATTCAACGAACTGATGAACACGGGCTTCAACTGCCTGGAGTTGTGCAAGGACATCGAAGTCAAGAAGACGCTCCTCATACAGCATTCCGCCTACGATTCCCCCGAGATGCAGGACCTGGTGGACAAGCAGATGAAGTTGCTCCAGCAGGCGGACGGCAATTTCCGCGAGGCGCTGCGGATGGACCAGTCGTCGATGGCCGCGCACCAGGCGCTTTGCCAGGTGCTGATCAGGCTCGGCGGATATGACGAGGCGATAGAACACGGACTGGCGGTGCTGAAGAGCGCGCCGGCGCGGATGACGGTCTACCGCGACGTGGCGGTGGCCTATGAACGCAAGGGCTACAACTCGCAGGGGGCGGAAAGCATAAAGGATTACGAGGAAGCCGTCCGGATTATCACCGAATACTATCCCAAGGACACGGATGAAATCAGCCAGGCGCAGATGGTCGCGTACCTCGGCGAGATATGCTATGAGCGGCTTGCGGCGCTCATGACAGGGCCGGACAAGGTAAAGCAGTACGAAAGGATCATTGATGTGCTGGGCAATTATCTCAAGGAGCGCCCGGACAATCCGTTCGCGGACGGGATGAAATCGAGGGTTGACGCCGCCCGCGAAGGGAAGGCGGATTTCGAGTCCGGCTACGGCGAATAAAAACCAGCGGAGTAATTGCTGATGAAAGGCGTTGGCATTTGCGCGATGTTTCTCCTTGCGGCCGCCGCGGGCTGTGGAATCCTGGGCGGGCCGCAGAAAATGGACCCCGCCACCTCCACGCAGGTCGATGCGCTCCTGCGGGAGGCGAACACGTCGCTGAGGTATTCGATCGAGTCGGAGCGGCACGCCTCAGAGTACCCCGCGAACAGCGAGGCCGCGCAGTTGTTCTCCAAGGCCGCCAAACTCCATCTGCAGGCCGCGCTCGACAAGGCATACGAAGCGTACAACCTTGAAAAGAACTGGCCGCTCACCAACAAGGTCCTCGCCCTGTGCAAGTCCAAGATGGGGGAGAGCGACAAGGCCATCCAGTTCGCCGAGCGCGCGATGGCACTTGACCCGAAGATGGACGAACTCATGGACGTAGTCGGCTCGGAGTACGTCCGCAAGGGAATTAACTCCACGGACCCGTCAACAAAGAAGAAGTACTACAATAAGGCCATTGACGCCTACGAAACCTTCATCCGCAAGCACCCCGACCACATAAGCGTCCCATACCTCGAAAGCACCGTCGGCTACCTGCAGGAAGAAATAAAAAAACTGAAATAGCCACCACTTATTGAGTACTGAATAGATAATGTAATCGCATGTGGCACACCCGCCCACGGGTGTGGAGCCGACGGAGAGCAAAATCACAGCCGGGGGCGGCTGTGCCACAACTGCTGGCGGAACGAACCACTTTACATTATCTATTCATTTATCAATAAAGTACGAAGGCTGAAGGCCTGCCCGCCTCAGGCGGGATGAACAAAAGGCTGTTAGACCGTTCGACTGTTAGCCTGTTAGCCCGCCTTTCTCACCAGCGCTGTAGCGGTGATGCTTGCATCGCCAGATCACGGTAGCGGCCCCGATTTTTCATCGGTATGTAGGATGAGGAATATCGGGGCCGTATGAGGGGTACGGCAAGCCGCGATGAAATTCCCATTGCCCTCGCCGGCATGAATGCTGCAATACCTTCATTCTCCCATGTCTTAACCTCTTCATTTTTGGTATTATATCAGGAGGTCAGATTCACCTTAAGTACTGATCCAGATTTTGGGGAGTATTATAATCTGAGATTGTTCATATTATTAAGAAACACATGGGTAGTCCCAAATAACATGCTCGTAGGAGAAAAACATGAAAAAGCCACTCTTAACAATAGTCAAGGCGCTCTTGTTCTTACTTTTCTCGACTACAGTTTTACTGGCCACAGTGAAAGAGCAGTCAATGATGACAAAAGATGAAGAAGCGGCCGTCAAGAACATTCACGAGGCGGTTCAAATGGTGCCTTCCGGAAGCACGATGTTGGAGATTTCATACAAGGACCCGCTCCTCTGCGCGGAAGAGATCACAGTTACCCTCGATGATCAAGTTGTGGCCAAGGATGAGAATATGAGTCTTGGCGCACGTACTCATGGCGTCATAGGTAGCTACGTGACAACATTTGGCAATCACAAACTAGAAGTGATGGTAAAAACTTACGGCGTTAAGGGGGTCATATCAACCATTGCGGGCGATTGCTGCTTTTCTCCCAAGTCTGAAAATAGTCTAGTGATTGATGTCTGGTCAAGAGGGTATCTACCGCGCATCCTCCTCGACGGCGCATATTTAAATTCACCTGGTGGCCTTAGGTTTCAAGAGTCTGCAGAATGGGACAGCATTGTCTCCAAGGCTCATTCAGTCCCGAGTTGGCGCGGGAATCTGATTTTTAGTGTCAGTAAGGCACTAACTGCACGCTATCAAGTATGGATTGATGGAATCGAAATCAGTGATCGTGTTCCCAGAGTATCTTTTGGGAGTATTAGCCTGGCTTTCGGCAAGCACACCCTGACTGTATGTAATGCGACAACAGGCACAATTCTCTACGATGGGGAATTACACATTGGCTGGGCATTTACCTACACCTTGAACCTCTCACTTGATGGCGAATATGTTGAAATCGAAGATGCGGACCACAAGGTGATATATGATTCACGGTTGTGCAAGAATGCGTTTACTCAGGATATTAAGCCGGTAATTCCCGATAGCAAAGCGGAACAACCCTCGGAAAACACTGAAGAGCCACAAAACAAGAATGGAGACACAGGATCGGAGAGCAAGAACCCATAACTGACTTTGGATCATGTCCTAGAGCTGATGAAAATACAGGCTTGGTGCGACCGTCTCGCAGCGTGAGCAGAATCCATGCGGCGGAGAATCGCCAAACCCTTCGGAACCAGTCGGAAAACAATAAAGGCTAGAACCATATTCATCAGGGGGGAGCGCATGCTCCCCTTTTGTTTTTTGACAAGAATAGGGAATAGTGGTTAGGGATCGGGGATGAGTGAAAATCTGCGGTCATCCGTGTGAATCCGTGGCCTCGCTTTGCGGAGAATAGGAGAGCAGTCGCGCAGTTGAGCAGGAGAGAGTAAAAAATCTTTGCGTCCCCGATGGGATCGGGGCAGGCCTTGGTGGTGAGAATTTATTTGCGATAAAAATAATTTTCTGCTTGACAATGCACAGTTTATGGTGTATACTATGCACATTTGGCAGTGTTCGGCGGGCGGAGCGCCGCCGCGAGGCGGTGGCCCGGCGAACAAGGCGCTTCTTTTACGAAAGGCCATACAATGAACGGGAACGATGCGATACTGGAGAAGGAAGCGCAAGTAACCGGCGTGAAGACCAGCGGAACCGTTTCGGAGGCCGCCGCCGGCGCGGCAAAACCGCGGAGCACGCGGGTCCTGCGCGAACAGGAGGCGCACGCCCTCCGTGAAGAACTGGGCAAGGGCTTAAGCCCCTGCGCGATACGCGCCCGGCACGATTGGTCGACCGCCACGTATTACCGGCGCATGGATATGGTCGAGAAGATGGTCCGGGAGGAATACGACCCGGGCCGCGCTTTCCGGATTTTCAGCAGGCAGGAGGCGCTTTACAGGCGCATCCAGCGCAAGGCCGAGGCGCAGGTGCGAAAAATCGCGGAGTGCCTTTCGCAGACTCCCGTCGGCGGCGACGAGACGCAACTGAGAGCGGAAGCCTCGCTCACCAACTCGCTCGTAAGGCTGCTCAGGCTGATCGGCGAGTGCGAGACCAGGGTGCTTAAGTGCGCCAGTGGCTTGGGGATAGTGCCGGCGAAACAGGCTTCGGACGGGGAGGTGCGATGGACCTTCGCGGAGTTCGCTCGCGCGGCGACTGTGGAACAGGACGAGCAAGCCCGCCAGAGGGGTTCTAATGATGAAAAATAAATTCCGCGAAAAAGTGCCGCTAAGTCTCAGATGGGCGGCGCGCAAAATCGTAACGCCCGGCGGGGAAATAGGTAACGAGAATTGAGAGGGGCGGAAGGCTTCTCATAAATTCTCATAAATTCTCATAAATTCTCATAAATTCTCACTAATTCTCATAAATTCTCAAAAAGTCGGGGGGAATTCTCAGTAATTCTCACTGGATAACTGGATTCCGGATTCCAGATTCAGGATTTCCGGACCCGGCGGTCAGTCCCATTTGATGTTAATCGCCTCGAAGGATGCGCTCTCGGCGCCTTCCGGAATTGTGAAGGACAACTCGACGTCGTCGCCGTTGTTCAGCCGCGCTTTGTGCTTGCGGCGGTCGGTGATGATGATGTTGCCGGACGCGTCGTAGAACGTGATGTTGAGGACGAAGTTCTTGATGTTCCTGCCGGTCCTGTTCCCCACGACCACGGTGACGACGCCTTTGTCCCTGTCGATGAAATAGTTGGACGTGTCAACGATGCCCTGGCGGAACTGCAAATTGTTCAGCATGTCCGCGGGGAGTTGCATCTGGACTTCGGCCACTTCGAATGGCTTGTTGGCCGCGCCCGGCTTGGCCCAGGCGGGGCCTGCGGCGGCGGCGAAGTCCTCTCCGGCGAGCGCGCGCTTGTAGAAGTCTTCGGCCTCCGGCAGGAGCGCGGTGAGCGCGGCGGCGCGCTCGGCGTTGGCCGGGTGGTCGGAATAGATGTCGTACGGCGTTGAATCGGTCCGGGCGGCGCGGTCCCATATTGCAATCGCGGCTTGCGGGTCGTAGCCGGCCTTGGCCATGTAGATGGCGCCCCATTGGTCGGCTTCGCCCTCCTGCTCGCGGGAGTATGCGGGCACGAGGACCTGTATCATCTGGTTTATCGCGTCGGAGGCCTGAGCCGCGCCCTGGCCGCCGCTGGCGGAGGCGCCGATTTGCGCGGCAAGGCTTATCGCCTGCATCGCCATGACGGTGGTCATTCTTTCCGTGCCGTGGCGCGCAACGGCGTGGGTTACTTCGTGGGCGATGACGGCGGCGAGTTCTTCGTCGGTTTCCACCAGTTTCCATATTCCGGCGAACACCATTATTTGCCCGCCGGGCAGCGCAAAGGCGTTCACTTCCGGGCATTCGGTGTAATAAATCCTCCACGGCAGGTCGGGCATGTGGCTGATGCGCGTGATGCGGTTGAGCATCTCATCGCATTTCGCCTGCATTTCCGGGTCGCCGGGGTACCAGCCCTGTTGCTGGCACGCGTCCAGGAACTGCTTCATCGCGTCCTGGCCGAAGCGGATGTCGTCCTGGACGGTGAACATGTTGAACTGCTGCTGGCCCGTAATCGGGTCGATCTGGCAGCCGACCAGCGCCCCGGCGGCGAGCGCCAGTACAAGGAGAATCGGTACAACTCTGAGCCGTCTCATCGCAATGCCTCCGATGTTTGTTGCGCGATGCTTGTTACCATGATTCCAAAAAACGCGCCGGCGATTTTCACCGCCGGCGGCATTCTAGCATATTTTCAATGCTTTCCACAGAGAGAATCGGCAGGAGGGCCGTTCTTCTTTATTCAACGGTCCACATGTTTTTGTCTTTGTTCCATTTGAGGCTGTCTTTGTTCGTCTGGTGCCACTGGTGCCACTTGGCGAGGTCTTCGCCGAAGTCCTGGCCGGTGAGCGCCTTGAGGCGCTCGGCGCCTTTGGCCCTCGTTGACGGGGTCTGGCAGGCGAGGTACCCGATGAAAATGCTCAGGTTCCTGTCGTACTGGTTCTTCCGGATGAAATCCACGGTGGTCGAATAGCCCGGGGCGACGACGAGGTCGGAGATTTCGCTCACGGCGGCGCGAACTTCGGGGCTGTTGTTGTTCCTTTGGGCCTCAAGCAGGGGGAGAATCACCTTGCCCATTGCGACGAGGTCCTTTTTGGCGCTCTCGCGGGTGGCCAGGTCCTCCGCGTCGAGTTTCGTGAAAAGATCGTTGGCCTTTGCCTTCACATCGTCCGGCACTGTCCCGTAACTGAACAGCGCGGCGTCCCACTTGCAGTAGAATTCATTGTAGAATGCAACGAAGTCCCTGTTTTCCTCCTTCTGGCCGAGGATGGCATCGAGAGTCTGGGCCGCCCACATGTCAGGGTTGTTGGCGACACCCAGCCTGCATCGTTCAAGGAGCAGGCCTATATAAAGCGGCTTTTGGGCGGCGTTGCCCATGTAACTTGTAACGGCGCCGAAGTTCCAGCCCATGTTGTTCGTCAGCATGTAAAGCCCCAACGCGTCCGCCCATGGAGCCTGCTTGCGCAAAGCGGCGGACTCGAGGCTTGTTACGACGGCTTCCCCTTTGGAGTTCTTAATCCTGTCAATGAAAACATCCTCCGTGTCAGGGCACCATGCGCGTTCGGCCAGGAAAGCCGGCAGATAGGTGACATCCGGGGCATGCAGTTCATCGTAGAATGTTGACAGGAGCGAGTCGCGGATTTCGGGCGGGATTTCGCCCGGGAATAATATTGTCAGGGGCCGGGCGAGATTCCAGCGCATTTGAGCGGCGGCCTGGTCCGCGTCGTTGAGCGCCTGAGCCAGGAAATAGTAAGTGACATTATCACCGTACTTGGCCAGTTTGTCCTTTTGCTCCTGCGTGATGTTTTTGGGGTCGACCATTGTTATAGTAGGCACAAAGGCCTTGATGTCGTTGAGCATGTCGGCGGGTATCTTGTCCGCCAGTTCCTTCCAATGTTTTTCGAGTTCCGCCCTCTTGGCGTTCCAGTCGGGAATGGGCTTGGATGGCGGCGGCAGGAGGGTCGCGACGTTTTGGGCGATGGCTTTGGCCGCCTCGTTCCACTTGCCGTTCACAACCCAATTGTCAAATGTCGCCTTGTCAATTATGAACTGGGCTGAAGAGGCCTGCATGTTCAGGGCGATGTCCTTGCGCGCCACGATTCCCGACCTGCTGTCCAGGGCGAACCTGTTGGCCCCATCAGGCGCGTAAGCAAGGCATCGTACAAGCCTGGTATCTTCCGTGATGGCTGTCAGTTTGTTCAGCGGCTGAGCGGTTGCGGTTGTAAACGCGGCCAGGTTGTTATCGTTAAGAATGGTGATGGTGGTGTCGTCCTTCATTCCGCCGTCGAAGTACCTCAGGACAAGGGCATAGATATTGACCGGCGGGTCAGGCAGGCCTTCCACAATTACTTCGGACTGCTTTGCTTCGCCGCCGCCCGCAGTTGTTTCAACCTCCAGCGCTTTCCCTGCGCGGGTGGCCTTGATGGTGGTAGTCTGGTTCTGCCTGGTGACGCTTTCGGTGAGCCCTTGGACTTCAAGGTTGGCGTTATAGTAGATTTTGCCTTCAGTCTTCGTTTCCTGCCGGAACACGGAGTCGGTGAACGAAGTCGCCAGAGTCTGCTCAATGACCGGCTGGTTTTCCCACACGCCGACGGCGAGTTCGGACTTGGCCCAGCCCACCATCTCGAAGTTTCTGATTATGATGTAATAAAGTTTGTCGCAGCCTGCGGCCTGGAGTTTTTTCAGCGTGTCGAAGGCGCCACCGGCGGGCTGTATGTCCGCCTCCGCGGGTTTTTCCGCTTCTTTCGGCGGCTCAGCGGCGGGCGGCGCCGCGGGCGCCTCGTCGGCGAGCGCGCTTACGAAAGTTGTCGCGGGAAGCGCCAAAAGCACAAACGCGAGAATCACGAATTTTACGTATCTCATGCCTCACTCCTTATATGTTGCGGTAAGAAAGGCCGGCCACCGGCCGTACAATGCGCTGTTTCGCCTACAACTTCCATTCTCCCTCAAACACTTCCACGGCAGGCCCCGTCATAAAAACCGTGCCGTCCTGCGCCCATTCCAGTTCCAGGTCGCCGCCCGCGAGGTGATTGACTATTGTGCGCTCAGTCATGCCGTTCAACACGCCCGCCACGCAGACCGCGCTCGCGCCGGTCCCGCAGGCCATCGTCTCGCCCGCGCCGCGCTCCCACGTCCGCTGAACCACCTCTCGGCTGTTTACGATTTGGACGAACTCGACATTCGTCCTCTTCGGGAAAACCGCGTGCGCCTCACTCGGCGGCCCGTATTTCTCCACGGGGAACTTTCTCACGTCGTCGACGAATATGACGCAATGGGGATTGCCCATCGAGACGCAGGTTATCCTGAACTCGCGGTCCAGAATCCGCAGAGGGGTATTCACGATTTTTTCTCCCGCGAGATTCACCGGTATCTCCGCCGGCGCAAGCCGCGCCGCGCCCATGTTCACGCGGACTTTTTCTATTACGTCGCCCTTGCGGAAAAGTTTGAGGTTGAGGATTCCCGCGCCGGTCTCGATGCTCATCTCCTCCTTGCGCGCGATGCCGCGCTCGTAAGCGTACTTCGCGACGCAACGGACGCCGTTGCCGCACATCTCGGCCTCGGAGCCGTCGGCGTTGAACATCCGCATGCGGCAGTCCGCGGATTTGCTGTGCATGATGAGGATGAGGCCGTCGCTCCCGACGCCGAAGTGCCGGTCGCTGATTTTGCGCGCCAACTCCGCGGGATTGCCGACCTTTTCCTCGAAGCAGTTGACATAGACGTAGTCGTTGCCTATGCCGTGCATTTTGGTGAACTTCATCCGGGAAAACTCTCGTGCAACGCGATGGAATAAAACGGCAGGCTGATTCGCCTGCTTTTCCGAAAGCAGGTTAGTATAGCAGAAACACGCGCAAGTGCAACGGCCCGCTACGGGAATCGCGCCGCGCGTCGTTCTGAAGGCAGTTGTCCCGGTTACGTCAGTCGTGTTTCTTTTCGCGCTTTTCGCGGGCCTTGTTCACTTCGGACATGTTTTCGTCGGTGCGCTTTATCTCGTCGTCGATGAGCGCGCGGAGGGCAAGCAGGAATTCCTTCTTCATGGTGCCGGCGTGCTGGCAGACTTCTTTCGGCACGACCGCGGCTATCGCCTCGAACACGCCGTGGCGCACCTTGCCGATTGCCTGCTTTATCTTCTCCACGTCCATCTGAAGTTTGAACCCCTTGGATTCCTTGTCTCCGCCGGGGCCGCAGCATCCGCTGTTTCTGTCGGACATGTGCTTTCCTCCTGAAAATGTTTTCCTGTCGTCGATGGCGCCTCCCGCAAGCCGGGGGTCAGACCCTCCCCGTTGCCCCGATTTTCACTTCGACAATCAATATGGAGATCGGGGCTCCTCCTTAGCGTCTGACCCCCTCGTGCGGCGCCGTCGTTTCATACGTCGCTACCTGCCTTTTGGTCTTGAAGGCAGGAGATATATTATAAGGAAGATGAGGAACGAACCCCCCAGCCCGCCGCCGAGCAGCCAGCCGTTTGACGTGTGAAGGAAAAGTATCGCCGTGACCACCATCATCGCAAGGATGAAGACGGAGACCATTATGCGGTGGTTCGTCACGGAGAGGAACCGCTCGATTTCCGCCATGTCCGTCGGGTGGGCGTGGACGCGGATTTCGTCGCGCGAGGCGTGGCGGAAGAAGCGCTCCATGTCGCCGAGCATCGTGTGGATTTCCTTCACCTTTTTCAGCAGGTAGTCGAGCGGAGAAAGTTTCGGGTCGATCAGCACGGTCTTGAGCATCCGCTTGACCACGGGCGTTGCGGCGCGCGCGCCGTCAAAGTCGGGGTCGTGGCTCACGCCGATGCCTTCAAGCACGATGCCGGTCTTGGCGATGTAAACGAGGTTTGAGGGCATGCGGATTGGGAACTTGTAAAACGTGTCGAGCACCGCCGTGAAATACTGCTGGATGCGCCTCTGGGAGAACCTGTACCTGTCGATTATGTCCACGAGTTCCCGCGAGGCGTCCGTGACGGTCGCGGGGTTCACCTCCGGGTCGATGATGTCGAGATCGTACAGGCACGACACGAGTTCGTCGATGTCGCGCCTTGCCCATGCGGCGGCGGCGCGGAGCAGTTTGTCTTTCGTGGATTCGTCAATCCTTATCACCATGCCGAAATCCAGCATCACTATCTTCTCCTCGCCGGGCGTCGCCGCCGGTATTATGAGGAGGTTGCCGGGATGCGGGTCGGCGTGGAAGAAGCGGTCCACCAGCATCATCCGCGCGTAAACCTCGATGAGTTCCTCTATCAGTTTGAATATGTCGATTTTCGCGCGCTTGAGCGCCTCGACGTCGCTGATTTTTATCCCTTCGTAATATTTCAGGGCGATGACGCGCGAGGAGGAGATTTCGCGATAGACCTCCGGGATGATGACGCGCGGGTTTTCCTTCAGGTTCTCGCGGAAGCGGTTTGCGTTGTTCGCCTCCTCGACGAAGTCCATTTCCTCCGCGATGATCCTGCTGTACTCATTGAAGACGTTGGTGAAGGCGGTGAGGAAATGGTGGCGGATGTAACTGTTGAGCGTGTCGAGTATGCGGCGCATGATGCGCAGGTCAAGGCGCACGAGGTTCGGCACGCCGGGCCGCAGGACTTTCACGACGACCTCTTCGCCCTTGTAGCGCGCTCGGTGGACCTGGCCGAGCGACGCCGCGGCGAGCGATTCATCGTCGAACCGCTCGAAGATTTCGCCGACGGGCCTGCCGAGGTCTTCTTCGATTACGCGCTTTATTTCCGCGGCGGGGTCGGGCGGGACGCGGTCCTGGAGTTTCGCCAGTTCCGTGATGTAGGCCGGCGGCAGAAGGTCGGCGCGCGTTGAGAGGATTTGCGACAGTTTGATGAACGTGGGGCCGAGTTGCTCGATCTTGACGCGGAGTTTCTCCGCGCGCCCGCGGTGGACCTCCGGCGGGATTTCCCTCGAGGAGCCGAAGAAAATCCAACGGCGCCTGTCGCGCAGGAACGCCACGATTGTGGGGGCGAGTTTCAGCAGGATGGAGACGCTTCGCAATGTTAAATCCTCTGCTGGTTCCGGTTCCTTTTTGGTTTTCTCATTCTATCCGTTCGCCCGGGACTTTTCCAGAGAAACCGCCGTGTGCCGGTTCACGGATGCGCGGGCTGACTTGCCGGACGTTGATGCCCGCGGCAAAAAAACAGTGGAGCGTTTTCTTGTAGAGAAAACATCCCACTGTTGGTGGTTGGTCCTGGCGGTTCAGGCGTCCCTTCAGGCGTTTGCCCCCGCGGCATCCCCCGCAGGCGGCGGAGTTGGCGTTGCCGCCACATTCAGATGTCCCTTCAGGCGTTTGCCCGACCGGAACCCCACGGACGCGGCGGGGCTGATATCAATGACCTCGCCGGTCTGCGGATTGCGGCCCTTGCGGGCGTTGCGCCTTCTTACGGTGAAGGTGCCGAACCCTGACAGTTGAACACACCCTTCCTTCTTCAATCCGTCCTGAATTTTTTGGAGAAACGCGTTTATCAGCGTTTCTGTTTCAATGACGGATTTTTGAGTAGCGCGCGCTACTTCGATGACTACCTTTGATTTATTCATCTGACCGTACCGCGATAAAAACCTGGAATTTCCCTCGGCTCGCGCCTAGAACATGAATGGAATCGGCCTTTTGGCGGGTTTTTTTAAGGCTTTCTTTTTGATGTGTTTTTTCTTTGCGACCTTCTTTCCCTTCTTTGCGCCTTTCTTCTTCGCGGCCTTTTTTACTTTCTTCTTTGCCATACGCAACACCCCCTCTCATAGAAACGTGTCTGCGCAATGATTAAATCTTTGCGCCTTTTTTCTTTGCGGCCTTTTTTGCTTTCTTCTTTGCCATATGCAACACCCCCTCTCATAGAAACGTGTCTGCGTAATGATTAAATCTTTGCGCCTTTCTTCTTTGCGGCCTTTTTTGCTTTCTTCTTTGCCATACGCAACACCCCCTCTCATAGAAACGTATCTGCGCAATGATTAAAAAAGAACAGGGGAAATGTTAATAATATGTGAGTTTCCTGTCAACATAAAACTGACAAAATGCAAAAAATTCGCGCTAATAATTAAGCCGTCAACTCCGCATCACTTTTGCGTCAGCAGGTATTTGTGAATGAAGCGGATTTCGCCCGCGTGGAAACTCTCGTGCATCGGCATCATCTGGAACACGAACCGCACAGTCCACGTGCCGAATGTCGGCTCCGTCATCACCGGCGTGTCCAGCAGCGAGTACGACGAGGAACGCAGGACATCCTTTACGTGCACGCGGACCTCCGCCATTCCGTCGAAAAATTGCTGAATGTCCGGGTACGCCGCCGCCGGCTGCGTCCCGAAGACATAGTTCTTCCAGAAATCGGCGCGGCCGATGGGCGGCTTCTTGACGAGCGCGTTCATGCGGTTGGCCATGAGCCACTCGCTGCCGCCGATGTGGCCGATGAGCCAGCCGATATTGTGCGCCCGCTCACTCGGCCGCCAGGCAAGGATTTCCGGTCCAAGCCCGAACTCCTTGCGCACGTCCTCCAGCATCTGCAGCGTGCGCTCGCGCGCCATTTCGAGGTTGAAGAGCATAATGTCTTTTTCGTTCGGCTGACCTGTCAGCGTTTTCGGCATGATGCGTCCTCCTGGTAGTAACGCCGACAGGATACCGCAGCGACCCTGCTCCCGCAAGGGGAATTGGCCTGCCGGCTATTTTCGGTTTTTCTTCGGAGTCCTGATTGATAGCGCCGACAGCCCCTTGTGGCGGAAGTTTGAAAGGCCAAAAATATCTTGCGGAACGGGGGGAAATTTGCTATTATATTCTTAATAAGAATCCGCATCCTTTGGCCGCTGTTACTGGCCCACCTTTGTGTGTTGCCCCCGGGTGAGAAATGAGGGGATTTCGAGATACGGATGAATTTTATCGCGCCCGTGTTGTTTCGTGAGGCGGGCATAAATGTTAGCGAGGTGACTTGTGAAACTCGTTTTTCTGCCGAAGAGCAATTTGTACGATTTCATGGAGAGCGTGCGGAAGTTCGGCGAACTGCATGTGCCGCTGAGGAAGGACGAGGACATCTTCTACTACGGCAAGTGCGAGAACGTCCGCGACATCGCGCTGGACTATCGCCGTACCATTCTGCCGGCGAAGAAGTATTTCTTTCGCCCGGTGGAGCCGCTGATGACGTTTGACGCGACGAAGGGTTACCAGCCCGTCGAGGAGGACATGGACAGGAAGATAGTCCTCTTCGGCATACACCCGTGCGAAATCAACTCCGTCCGCATCCTTGACCTTGTCTTCGGGACGGACTACATAGACAATTATTATTTCAACCGGCGCAAGAACACGGTTATTGTAGGCCTGTCCTGCGTGCCGGATGATTTATGCTTCTGCCGCTCGATGGGGACGGACTTCGCGGAGGACGGGTTTGACCTGTTCCTTGCGGAGTTGAGGGAAGGGTATCTTGTGCGAGTGGGCACAAGCCGCGGCGACGACATGGTGAACGGCGCGAAGAACCTGTTCCGCAAGCCCACCGACGCGGAACTTGACGAGTACAAGCAGCGTTCCAACGAGGTCATCAAAAAATTCACCCGCTCCATTTCCACGACGGACCTGCCGGAAATCCTTGAGATTGAATACGACAGCCCGCAGTGGAAGGATTTGGGCGAGAGGTGCCTGGGCTGCGGCGCGTGCTCGATGATCTGCCCGACGTGCTATTGCTTCAACGTCGCCGACGAGATTGCGCTGGGCACGAGCGGCGGCGTGCGCAAGAGGACGTGGGATTCGTGCCTGTTCGAGGACTACGCGCTCGTGGCGGGCGGGCACAACTTCCGCGTGAACCGGGCCATGCGCGTGAAACTGCGTTACCTGCACAAGCAGAAAGGCTTCGTTGATAAGTACGGCAGGCCCTCCTGCGTGGGCTGCGGCCGCTGCATCAATATGTGCCCGGCGAAAATCGACGTTACCGAAGTGATTAACACCATTAGAGGTGCCGTGAAATGATTCAACCGACTATACTGAGCTACCCGAAGCAGTACATGAAAGGCAATCCCTACGTGCCGCAGCCGGCGAGGATCGTGCGGATTATCCCGATGGTGAAGAACAACTGGCTTTTCCAGTTTCGCTTCGAAGACCCGGAACTGGCGCGGAACTTCATCTACCGGCCCGGCCAGTTCATGATGCTCAGCATCATCGGCACCGGCGAGGCGCCGATCTCGATATCCAGCACGCCCACGCGCCCGGGCGTCCTGGAGATGTGCGTCCGCAAGACCGGCAGGGTCACGAACCATCTTTACACGATGAAGGAAAACGACCTCGTCGGCTTGAGAGGCTCGTACGGCAATGGCTTCCCCGTGGAAGAGATGAAGGGGCATGACCTGCTTGTCATCGCGGGAGGCCTCGGCATGGCGCCGCTGCGGTCGTTCCTCAACTATGCGCTGGACAACAGAAACGACTACAAGCGCATCATCCTCATGTACGGCGCGCGCAGCCCGCAGGACATTCTTTTCCGCGAGGAACTCGAAGCGCTGCAAAAGCGGCAGGACATCGAGTGCCTGCTGACGGTCGATTACGCCTACGACCTGCCCGACGTGCCCAAGTGGCGTGGCAACGTGGGCCTTCTGCCGGAACTGTTCTCGAAGGTGAAACTTGACCCCAGCACGACCTACGCCGCCGTGTGCGGTCCGCCGGTCGTGTATAAATTCGTGCTGGCGAAACTGCTCGAGCGCGATTTCTCAAAAGATCGCATCCTGATGTCGCTCGAACGCAAGATGAAGTGCGGCATCGGCAAGTGCGGGCACTGCTCCGTCGGCTACAAGTACACGTGCATCGACGGGCCGATCTTCACTTACTGGGATGCCATAAATCTGCCTGAAATAATCTAGGAGCAACGGAAATGACCAAACCACGGGTAGGCATATACGGATTCACCGGGTGCGCCGGCGACCAGTTGGCGATACTCAACTGCGAGGACGAACTGCTTCAACTCGCCTCGCTCGTCGATATAGTCTCATTCCGCATGGCGTCGTCGAAAAACGACGACGCGAACCTTGACATCGCCCTCATCGAGGGAAGCGTCAGCAACGAGGAACAGGTCGAGGAACTCAAGGAAATCCGCAAGAACTGCAAACTCCTCGTCGCCATCGGCACCTGCGCCACGTACGGCGGCGTCCAGGCCCAGCGCAACGAAATCGAGCGCGAGAAAATGATAAAGAAGGTGTACGGCGCGAACGAGGGCCGCTGGAAGACGAGCCTTCCGGCGTTGCCGCTTTCCTCGTACGTTCAGGTTGACTACGCGATACCGGGCTGCCCGATTGAGAAGTGGCAGTTCCTGCAGGCCGTCGCGTCGCTCCTGCACGGCGACCTGCCGTCGCTGGTGAACTATCCCGTCTGCACGGAGTGCAAGATACAGGAAAACGTCTGCATGCTCGTCCAAAAAGGCGAATTGTGCCTCGGCCCCGTTACGCAGGCCGGCTGCTATGCGCGCTGCCCCAGCCACAACCGCCCGTGCCACGGCTGCCGCGGGCCTATTGAAACGCCCAACGTCACCAGCGAACTGAACATCCTGCTGGAAAAGGGCTTCACCTACGAGGACATCAAGAACCAGATGCGCAACTTCGCCGCGCCCAGCGAGGCGCTTGAGGAACTATTCTCAAAGGAGCATACAAATGCGGCAAAAAATAAACATTGACCACCTGTGCCGCGTCGAAGGCCACGGCGGCATCAGCGTCGAAATAGAGGACGGCAAGGTAAAGAAGACGCACATGGACTTCATGGAAGGCGCGCGCTTCTTCGAGGCGCTCCTTGTAGGCAAGAAGTGGGACGACGTCACGCGCGTAACCTCCTGCATCTGCGCAATCTGCTCCATGGGGCATACATCCGCGTCGCTGCGCGCGATTGAGGACGCCTTCAAAGTGAAGACAAGCGAGCAGACGCGGCTCCTCCGCGAACTCGGCAACCACGGCCAGTTCATCGAAAGCCACTCCCTCCACGTCGGCTGCCTCGCCCTGCCCGATTTCCTCGGCTTCGGCGGTGCGCTTGACATGGCCCAGAAATTCCCCAACGAAGTCAAACTCGTCCTCTCGCTCAAGAAACTCGGCAACAGCATCCAGGAAGTCGTCGGCGGAAAGGCCATCCACCCGGTGAACCTCGCCATCGGCAGGTTCGGGAAAGTCCCGTCGAAGGACCAGTTGACGAGCCTGCGCGCCCAACTCGCGAACGCCGTCGACGGCGCGTGGGCGCTGGCGAAACTCTTCAACACCATCAAGACCCCGGCCTACGCGGAGTCGCCGGTGACTTACGCCGCGCTTGAGCCGGAAGGCGGCGTCTACGGCTGGTTCGGAAACCGCATCCTGCTCTCGTCCGGCGAGTCCTTTGACATCCACGACTACCGCAAGGTCTGCAACGAGCGCACGGTCGCGCACTCCACCGCGAAGCAGAGCAAGTTCCAGGAAAAGCCTTTCATGACCGGCGCGCTTGCGCGGCTCGTCATCAATTACGACAAACTCTTCGGCGAGGCCAGGAAGGCCGCGAAGGAATTCAACATCCCCATCCCGTCCAACAACGTCCTGCACAACAACCACGCGCAGATTGTGGAGTTGTTCTGGGCGGTCGAGCGCTCGATGCAGGTCATCGACAAACTGCTCGTGATGGACCTGAAGGAGGAGCTTGCCCCGGAAATCAAGGTCAAGGCCGCGGAGGGGGTCGGCGCGGTCGAAGTGCCTCGCGGGACGCTCTACCACTCGTACAAGTTCGACGCGGAAGGCCGCATTGCGGACTCCGACATCATCACCCCGACGGCGCAGAACCACGCGAACATCGAGAAGGATTTCCAGGCCGCTATCAATTGGCAGGTCGCGCGCAAGGCGGACGAGGCGGCGCTGGCGCAGAGCCTGGAGATAATCGCGCGGGCCTACGACCCGTGCATCTCCTGCTCGTGCCATTGATTTGAAAATTCGGGACAGCCTTTTTTCTCCAAGCGGCTGTCCCTTTTTATGGAAGAAATAGAAATGCACGAATTTCATATTGCGAAAAGCATCGCGGAGGAAATCAGGAATCGCACCTCCGGTCATGCGCGGGTGAAATCGGTTGATGTCCAACTGGGCGCACTGTTGCGGTTCGACGCGACGATGTGCGCGGAGTTGCTGGCGCAGATGCTCAAGGAGCCGCGCTTCGAAGATACGGTTTTCAACGTGACGGTCCTGCCGGGCGTCGCCCGGTGCGCCGTGTGCGGCGCGGAGTTCGAGCCGGCCCCCGACGTGCCGCAGTGCCCCAAGTGCGAATCGCTGAAAGTTGAAATTATCTCTGGCAAGGACTGGAAAGTCACGTCCGTAAAATAGCGCGCGCGAACGGTGGAAAGGCAACATGAAATACACGCTGTTCAAATTTCCTCACAATGACCGGAAAATCCTCGCCCTCGGCGCGGAACTCAAGAGCACCTTTTGCGCCGTCGTGGGCGGGGCCGCATACCTCAGCGAAACCTTCGGCGACCTCAAAGAGTACCAAAACTTCGACGCGTACCGCCGCGCAATCGGCGACTTCATGCGCGATGAGAAATTCCAACCGGACATCGTTGTCTCCGATTTGCATCCGAACTACCTTTCGACGCAGCACGGGCGCGCTTTGGCGGGCGACGCGCTGGTCCAGGTCGCGCACCACTTCGCCCACGCCGCCGCCTGCATGGCGGACAACGCGATTGACGAGCCGGTGCTCGGCGTGAGTTTCGACGGCAGCGGCTACGGCGTCGACGGGGATTTCTGGGGCGGAGAATTCGTCGTCGGCGGGCCGGCGGAATTCCGCCGGGCGGCGCACTTGCGCTACGTTCCGCTCCCCGGCGCCGACCGCGCCGCGCTCGAGCCGTACCGCATGGCGGCAGCGTACCTGCATGAGACGTACGGCGAAAAGATGCTCGCGCTGGATTTGCCCGTTATCCGCGAACTGGGCGGCGGGAAAATCCGGCCGCTTGTGGACATGATTGAGAAAAAAGTGAACTGCCCGCTCTCTTCCAGCATCGGCAGGCTTTTCGACGCCGTCGCGTCGATTTTGCGGCTGGCGGATTTCAATGCGACGGAGGCGCAGGCGGCGCTCGCCCTGCAGAGAATCGCCGACCCCGCCGTGGAAGACGCTTACGAGTTTGATATTTCCGCGGAACGAGACTGCCGCGTCATCGACCCCCGGCCTGCAATCATCGGGATTGTGGCCGATTTGCAGAAAGGCATTGAGGCGAAAACGATCGCGGGAAAATTTCACGCGACGGTCGCGGAGATGATTGTGCGGACGCTCCGCATTCTGCGCGACGAGAACGCGCTGACCAAGGTTGTGCTCGCGGGTGGTGTTTTTCTGAACGGCCTGCTAAAATCGAAGGTGGATGCGCGATTGCGGGGAGTGGGCTTCGACGCGCATTTTCACGGGCAGTCGCCGACCGGCGACGCCTCAATATCGCTCGGCCAGGCTTACATGGTAGCAGGACATAAACGGCTTGTTTGAGGACTCATCATGTGCCTTGCAGTACCGGCCAAAGTAATTGAAATCAGCGGAAACCGCGGCGTTGTCTCGATACGGGGCAACGACATCAAGGCCGATTTCACGATGCTTGACGACGTGAAACTCGGCGACTTCGTCCTCATCCACGCCGGCTTCGCGATAAAAAAATACGACCCGGAAGAGGCGCGCGAAATCCTGAAAATCTGGGACGAGGTGCGGGAGAAGACATGAGCACGGTTGAAAAATTCCTGGCGGAAATCCGCGCGCACGCCAAGAAACTCGCGCCCGCGCCGGCGCGCCTGATGGAGATCTGCGGCACGCACACGGTCTCCGTCGCGCGCGGCGGCATCCGCGACATCCTGCCGGAAAACGTCTCGCTCCTCTCCGGCCCCGGCTGTCCCGTCTGCGTTACGCCGGACAGCGTCATCGACGCCGCAATATCCCTGGCGGAAAATCCCTCCGTCGTCATCGCCACATTCGGCGACATGATGAAGGTTCCCGGCACGGAAAAGAGCCTTGAGAAGGCGCGCGCTGAGGGCGCGGACGTGCGCATGGTTTATTCCGCGCCCGATGCGCTCGACATTGCGCGGCGGAATCCGGAAAGGAAAATTGTTTTCATCGCCGTGGGCTTTGAGACTACCCAGCCCGGCAACGCGCTGACCATCGAGCGCGCAAGAGCGGAGGGGCTGAAAAATTTCTTCGTGATTCCCGCGGGCAAACTCATTCCTCCAGCGATGAAGGCACTGCTCGAAGACAAGGAGTCGCGCCTGGACGGCTTCCTCTGCCCGGGGCACGTGAGCGTGATAATCGGCGCGAACGCGTATCGCCCGCTGGCGCGCGCGTACGGGAAACCCTGCGTGGTGGCGGGATTTGAGCCTGAGGAAATCATCGAGGGAATCGCGATGCTCCTCAAGATGCTCGCTGAGAAAAAGCCCGGCGTGGCGATTCAATATAGAAAGGTCGTTGACGATGAAGGCAACGCCAAGGCGCGGCGGATACTTGACCGCGTCTATCGCGCGGGCGATTCGGAGTGGCGCGGGCTTGGCGTGATTCCGGAGAGCGGCTATCTTCTGAGAAATGAATACGCGGACTTTGACGCGTTCGCGCATTTCGGCATCGAGCCTCGCGCGTCGCGGCCGAGAAAAGGCTGCCGGTGCGGCGAGGTTCTGCAGGGCAAGATCGCGCCGTTCGCGTGCCCGCTCTTCGGCAAAGGCTGCACGCCGGAACATCCTATTGGGCCGTGCATGGTCTCCAGCGAAGGCACATGCGGCGCGTATTACCGTTACAACCGTAAGCAGGTTTAGACTCCGCTTCAAGGGCAGAAAGATGAAAGAAAACAGAATACTTCTCGCGCACGGCGGCGGCGGGACGATGATGCACAATCTCATCGGCGAGACGATCCTCGGCAAACTCGGCAACCCCATCCTCAACGCGCTCGGCGACAGCGCGGTCGTGCAGATAAGCAACCAGCGCATCGCGTTCACGACGGACTCGTTCGTGGTCAGGCCGCTCTTCTTCAACGGCGGCGACATCGGTAAACTCGCCGTGTGCGGGACGGTGAACGATCTTGCGATGGCGGGCGCGAGGCCGCTGTTCCTGAGCCTCGGCTTCATCATCGAGGAGGGGCTTGAGGGCGAGGTCTTCGAGCGCGTCGTCGATTCAATCCGCGAAGCCGCGGCGGAGGCGCGCGTGATGGTCGTTACCGGCGACACGAAAGTCGTGGAAAAAGGCAAGGCCGACGGGCTTTTCATCAACACGTCCGGCATCGGCGTCATCCGGCCGGGCGTGGTCATATCGGCCGCCCGCGTGAAGGCCGGCGACGTGGTGCTCATAAACGGCGACATGGGCGACCACGGCATCGCCGTAATCAGCAAGCGCGAGGGGCTGTCGTTCGAGACGGAAATTGCAAGCGACTGCGCGCCGCTGAATCATCTCGTGTCCCGGATTCTCGACGTGTGCGAGGACATTCATTTCTTCCGCGACCCGACGCGCGGCGGCGTCGCGGCGACGCTCAACGAGGTCGCCGAGCAGGCGAAGGTAAAGATTGAACTTTTCGAGAAGGACCTGCCGGTCAACCCGCGAACGCGGGCGGCGTGCGACATGCTGGGCTTCGACCCGCTGTATGTGCCGAACGAGGGCAAGACGCTCGTGATTTGCCATGCGGAAGACGCGGAAAAAGTCCTTGCCGTTATGCGCGAAGATATTTACGGGCGCAACGCGGCGATCATCGGGCGCGTAACGGAGGAGGGGGAGGGCATTGTGCTTCTCCACACGAAGGTCGGCGGGAAGCGGATAATCGACATGCCGTACGGCGAGCAGTTGCCGCGAATTTGCTGAGGCGCGCTAATCTTTTTCCGGCGGGGCGGATTTACGTTTTGCTTCCTCTTGCGCTACCATTTTCTTGAGCGCTTTCCTAACCGGGTAGATGATGGACGAGAGTTTCAGCCAGATGATGAGACCGAGGAGCGAGCCGGCCACAACCCACTGCCAGTGCCACGTGCCGATTATCGGCGCAATCGTTACGCCAGCGGCGATGACAAAGAAAAGCGCGTAGATAATCGCCTTGCGCAGTTTCGTGTGCGGTATCAATTCCTCAGCCACGTTTCAAGCCCTATAATTTCGCGATTGCGCCCGCCAGTTCCGAAAGCGCGTTGATCTTCGCGTCCGGCGTGATGCCGGGAATTTCCTCGCGCTTCCAGTCGAGCAGGATCGTCTTCATTCCAACCATTGACGCGCCGGCAACATCCTCCTTGAGCGAATCGCCGACGAAAACCGCCTCATTCGCCTCAACGCCGAGTTTCGACAGCGTGTGCTCGAAAATCTCCGGGTACGGTTTCTTCGTGCCGAACGCGCAGGACGTGATGACGCAGTCGAAGAACTCCGCAATTTCGAGGCGCTTCATTTCCTCGTCGATAATGTATTGTGGCCAGATTGTGTTCGAGATGACGGCGAGTTTCATGCCTTTGTTTTTGAGCGCCTGCAGCGCTTCCTTCGCGCCGTCAAGGAGCGCGGTCTTCTGCCGGAACGGTTTGAACCATTCCCTCGTGAATTCCGCGAACTGCTCTTTCGACGGGAATATGTCGAGGTCGCTCAGCAGTTCGTCCATGACCTCGCCCGCCTTGAGTTCGTTCGGCGTGCCCATGACGCCCATGAACGCGGACTGGAGCGCGTTCGAGGCGGCCTGGTAGAAGGTGTTGAAGTTCGGCGCTTCGGGGTTGATCTTCTGCAGATATGCGTGAGCGTGCTTCGCGCCTTCCACCACGAGGGGCAGGATGTCGTTCCCGACGGATGTAACAATCGTGCCGCCGTAATCGAATAGCGCCGCTTTTATCATGGCAGTCCTTTCCTAGTTTGAAGTTTGCAGTTCAACGAGCAGGCGGCAGATTGCGTCCTGAAGTTTCTCCGCCGCGTTGTTCGATGTGCCGTTGACGATGATGGAGAAGGCGAAGATTTCGCCGTCGAGATTTTCCGCGTAGCCGCTGAGCGCGCTGGCGACGCTGAGGCTTCCGGTCTTGCCGTGAATCTTGCCGGCGTACGGCTTCTTCCCAAGGCGCTGCTCAAGCGATGTATCCGCAAGGCCGCTCACCGCGAGCGAATCCATGTATATCTGCGCCAACTCGCCGGAGCGCATGTGCTCAAGCACCGTGACGATTGCGCGGGCGGTGAGGCGGTTGGACTTTGATAGGCCCGAACCGTCGCGGATGGCGTAATCGTCCGTGGACACGCTGAGGCCGTCAAGATAGCCTTCGATGACTTTAACGCCTTCCGCCCACGAGCCGGCCGCGCCGAAACTGTGCCCGAGGAGTTTGAGCATCGACTCGGCGTAGAAGTTCTGGCTTCGCTGGTTCGCCACGGTTATCGTGCGCGCGATGTCGGACGTTAATTCCGCGCCGGGCACGAGGCCGTCGTTCTTCTCGTCGTATGACTTTGTCGCAAGGCTGACGTTCCCGCCGACGGCGATGCCGCCTTTCTCAAGGACCTCGCGGAAGACCGTGCCGAAGTACAGGCCCGGCTCGTGAATCGGGATGCTGGTCTTGTACGGCTTGGCCCTTGTCCAGATTGTGCCGGTGATGGAGAAGGTATTTGAATCGCCGTCGCGCGTGACTGCAAACTTGTGCTCTCTGGCGTTGTCGGTTGTCTTGCACGTGTTGTTAATCGTGATGTAACCAGTCATCGGCGAAACCGCCACGCGGGCCGGTTCGCCGACCGCGTCGCCCGGCGTAAGAGTCAGGTCGAGGCAGTTGTCGTTGAAGGACACGCCGCTGATTTCCGCCTGGTACCAGCGGTCCATCTGGTCGGCGGGCCAGTCGGGATTGACGTACAGGCGGTCGAAGATGGTGTCGTCGATGACGATGCCGCCGGTGATTTTCTGGACGCCCTTGGCCTTGAGTTGCTGGACGGCGTTTCCCAGAAGCGTGATGACGCTTCCCTGCCCGCGGCCGGAGATGTTGGGATCGCCGGAGCCTTTGACGATGAGCGAGCCGTTGACGACTCCGTTCCCGTCCGGTGAGGCGGTGAGGTAGAAGCGCGTTGAGTATTTGTAATCCTTGCCGAGTTTTTCCAGCGCCGTGGCGGTGGTAACGAGTTTCAGGTTGGACGCGGGCATGAGCGCCTGTTCCGGGTTGTTCTCGTAAATTACAGAGCCGTCTTTCAGGGACTTGACGAGAATGCTTACGGAGGCATTCTTGAGCCCCTTGGCCGCGAGCGCCTTTTCGATGCCGTCGCGAAGTTGCCCAACCGTTACGCGTTTTTGCGCCGCGTCGGCCCGCGGCAGATTGCCTGAAGCCGGGATGAAAAGAATTAATGCAAAGAGGACAAGAAGCCTTACCGCGTTTCCCGATTTCATAAAGCCCCCGAATGGACTATAGACAATGGATTATGGACTATGGACAGTATCGTTGGATATCCACAGTCCATGTCGCGACATGATACTCAAAAGCCGCGAGTTCGCAACACAAATGCAAAGGGACCGGAACGCTGGTCCCCGATTTTATCGAAAATTCCACACGGCAAACTTAAGCATCAAGGGCGGCGAGGTTTTGCTCGATGATGCGTTTTTGTTCGAGAAGTTCTTCGCGCTTTTTGCGCGTCTCAGCGACGACTTCTTCAGCCGCGCGCTCGACGTAATTTTTGTTGGCGAGTTTTGCCTCGATGGAGGCGAGGAATTTTTCCGTCTCGGCCATGCGCTTCAACCATCTTTCACGCATGGCCTCTTTGTCGGAGGCGTCGAGGTGAAACCGCACTTGACAGCCACCCACGACGTCTGTGGTAGATGGTCGACCTCGCAAGATATTGGCGCCGGCCATAGTTACATCGACGGCGGCCATCTTGCGGAAATATTCCCGATTCCGCAAAATCATCGTTGCGTGTTTGTCGTCAGGGGTATCGATCACGACTTTAATCTCCTTGCGTTCCGCGATGCCTAAGTAGGCGCGCGCCTCGCGGATCTTTTGCGTAATTTCGATGAGCATGGCGAAGGCCTCCTCGACTTCGGGCGCGATGAGCGTTTCGTCGCACTCCGGCCACGGCGCGAGCGTTATGGTCTCTCCCTCGAAGCGGTTCTTCACGAGCGCGCCGAGCATGCGCCAGAGTTCCTCGGTGATGTACGGCACAAGCGGGTGCAGCATCTTGAGGCATCGGTCGAGGACGTGCGCAAGGATAGTCCGCGTGGCATGTGCGCGTTCTTCGTCGCCGCTGTTGAGGTCGGGCTTGGCGAGTTCAACGTACCAGTCGCAGAACGAGTGCCACACGAAATCGTACAAAATGTTTGCGGCCTCGGCGTAGCGATAGCGGTCGAGCGCCTCGGTGCATTTCTGGATGGTGGAGTTTAGCGCGCTGATTATCCAGCGGTCTTTTATGTCGGTGGGTTGCGCGGGGTCGAACTGGTACTCGCCCTCCGGGATGTTCATGAGGACGAAGCGGCTGGCGTTCCAGAGTTTGTTGTTGAAGTTGCGGCCCATCTCGAAGCGCGTGGGCGAGAGTTTTATGTTTTGTCCCTCGGTGGCGAGGAGCGCCATGGTGAAGCGCACGGCGTCCGCGCCGTACTTTTCAATCATCTCGATGGGGTCGATGATGTTGCCGCGGGACTTGTCCATCTTCGCGCCGGCCTCGTCCATGACAAGGCCGTGGATGTATATGTCGCTGAAAGGCTTGCTGCCGGTGAACTCCAACCCGGCCATTATCATGCGCGCGACCCAGAAGAAAATAATGTCGTGGCCGGTGATGAGCACGTTGGTCGGGTAGAAATACTTGAGGTCCTGCGTCATTTCCGGCCAGCCGAGCGTGCTGAACGGCCAGAGCCACGAGGAGAACCACGTGTCCAAGACGTCCTCGTCCTGGCGGAGGTTCGTCGAGCCGCATTTGCATTTGCGGGGCGTTTCGCGGGCGACAATGATTTCGCCGCAGTCGGCGCAGTGCCACGCCGGTATCCGGTGGCCCCACCAGAGTTGCCGGGAGATGGGCCAGTCGCGGATGTTCTCCAGCCAGTTGAAATAAATCTTCTCCCACCTTTGCGGGATGATGCGGATGTCGCCTTTTTTCACCGCGTCAATCGCCGGCTCCGCGAGCGGCTTCATCTTCACGAACCACTGGTCGGAGAGGAACGGCTCGATGATGCTCTTGCAGCGGTAGCAGATGCCGACGTTGTTGGTGTAGGGCACGATTTTTTCGAGGAGACCGAGGCGCTCAAGTTCTTCCACGAATTTTTTGCGGCACTCGAAGCGGTCCATGCCGTTGTAATGCAGGGCGTTTTCGTTCATCATGCCCTGCTCGTCGATGACGCTCGGCGCGGGGAGGTTGTGGCGCTGGCCGATGATGAAGTCGGTCTGGTCGTGCGCGGGCGTAATCTTGAGCGCGCCGGCGCCGAAATCTTTTTCCACCATTTCGTCGGCGATGACGGGGATTTCGCGGTTGGAGACCGGCACGCGGACTTTCCGGCCGATGATCATCTTGTAGCGCTCGTCGTGCGGGTTGACGGCGATTGCGACGTCGGCGAGGATGGTCTCCGGGCGCGTGGTGGCGATTGTTATGTGGCCTTCGGCGAAGGCGTAGGGGTAGCGCACGTACCAGAGGCTGCCGTTCTGGTCCTCGCGTTCGACTTCGATGTCGGAGATTGCGGTAACGCAGCCGGGGCACCAGTTGACGATGTATTTGCCGCGGTAGGCGAGTCCTTTTTCGTAGAGGCGCACGAAGACTTCGCGGACGGCGCGCGAGAGGCCTTCGTCGAGCGTGAAGCGCTCGCGGTCCCAGTCGAGCGAGCAGCCGAGGCGGCGCAACTGCTGCATGATGGTGCCGCCGAACTGCTCCTTCCAGTTCCACATTTCCTTCAGGAATGCCTCGCGGCCGAGGTCGTGCTTGGTCTTGCCTTCCTTGCGCAGGCGGTCCTTCACCTTCATTTCCGTGGCGATGCCGGCGTGGTCGCAGCCGGGCAGCCAGAGCGCGTCGAAGCCCTGCATGCGCTTGAAGCGGATGATGATGTCCTGCAGCGTCATGTCCAGCCCGTGGCCCATGTGGAGGATGCCCGTTACGTTGGGCGGGGGGATCATGATGCAGTAGGAGCCTTTGGGGCTTTTGTGGAGTTGCGCGTGGAAGAATTTGCTCTGCTCCCACCATTTGTAGAGGCGCTGTTCGATGTCGTGCGGATTGTATCTTGTCGCGAGTTCCATAATTCTCACATGAAAATCTTGTTGCCGGCGATAGGTCTTATAAGACTTATAAGACCTATGTAAAAAATCCCCACTCACTGCTCCGAGCCTTCGCCGCCGGAACCCTGAACGGGGATGAAAATCTGATTTATATTACTCCGGCTCGCGCAGGTTGAGGTAGCCGACCAAATTCTTCACCTTGCCGGTCTTCACGATTGCGGCAAGGTCGTCGTATACGCTCATAATGTGCTCGATGGTGATGTCGCGGCCGCCGAGGCCGTAGATGTAATTCACGATGGGCAGTTTCGTGCTGTACAGGGCGCTGCGCGTCTCAAGGAAGACAGGTCCGCCGGCCGCGCCGAACGAAATCGCGCGGTCCATGACGGCGAACGCCTTGAGGTTCTTCGTGGCCTCGATGAGGTCCTTCACCGGGAACGGACGGAACACGCGCATCCCGATGAGGCCGGCCTTGACGCCCTTCTCACGCATGTTGTTGACGGCGACTTTTGCGGTGCCGGCGGAGGAGCCGAGCGTCATTATCGCGATTTCCGCGTCGTCCATCTGGTAGAGGTCAAGCATGTCGTAGTAGCGGCCGGTGAGTTTGCCGTATTCCTTGCCGATTTCCTTGATGACGGGGATGGAGTTCTCCAGCGCTTCGACCTGCTGGCGCTTGTGCTCAAAGTAATGCGGCGGGAGGTCCAGCGGCCCCATCGTGAGCGGGTGCTTGGGGTCGAGAAGGTAATTGGCCGGCGTGTATTCGCCGACGAACTTCTTCACGTCCTCATCCGCGAGAAGGTCAAGCACTTCCATGGTGTGGCTTATGATGAAGCCGTCGAACGTTACCATGGCGGGGACCATGACGTTGGCGTGCTCGGCGATGCGGAAGGCCTGGATGGTGTTGTCGTAAGCCTCCTGCGAGTTTTCGGAGTAAATCTGTATCCAGCCCGCGTCGCGCGCGCCCATGCTGTCGGAGTGGTCGCAGTGGATGTTCAGGGGGCCGCTCAGCGCGCGGTTGACGAGCGCCATCACGATGGGCAGGCGGCACGATGCGGCGACGTAGAGGATTTCCCACATCAGCGCCATTCCGGCCGAGGATGTCGCGGTGATTGCGCGCGCGCCCGCCGCGGCGGCGCCGACCGCGGCGCTCATGGCGGAGTGTTCGGATTCGGTGGTGATGAGTTCCGTATCGACCGCGCCGTCGGCGTAGTACTGGGCGAATTTCATCATGAGTTCCGTCTGAGGCGTGATGGGATAGACCGCGGCCACGTCGGGGTTGACCTGTCTAAGCGCCTCGGCGACGGCGTCGTTGCCGGTGAGCGCTATTCTTGTCGCTTCTTTTATCGCCATGCTATTCTCCGGTTGCTGAGTCAGTATAAGCAAAAAGGACGGACCAGGCGTTGCCTTTGGTGGTAACCCGCGGCGGTCCGTCGAAACAGGGCATATATGCTATGCGAAAACGCGCGGTTGTCAAGCAAAACCGTGTAATGGATTGACCGGACATCTGAATATCTGGACATCCGGACTTCGCTTCGCTGCTCTTTGGCGTCTGATTCCGCGTGACGCGGATAAACCCGTCCGGCAAAAACCGTTCGCGGGAAAAGCAGCGTTTCCGCAACCATTGTTGGCATTTGACGCTAATATAAGGTATAATTTGTATACCTTAGAAGCCGGCACTTGAGTTATCATTTCTTGAGTATTGGTTCAATCAAAAGGCAACAAGCCCCCAGTAATTCTTTTTCTTGCTGCCGGCGTCACCTTCTTCTTTTTCTACTACGGATAAAGGACTCGCAAATGACCATCACGCCGTCATTCCCTTCCAATAAAGTAAAACGGCCGAAGGTAAGC